>Ga0182030_10002499_pt1 | contig 39002 bp, 34 predicted proteins | sample 812S3MmetaG_FD_121299 | JGI IMG/M metagenome (GOLD analysis project Ga0182030, IMG submission 121299) | Permafrost microbial communities from Stordalen Mire, Sweden - 812S3M metaG (Illumina Assembly) | ecosystem: Environmental > Terrestrial > Soil > Wetlands > Permafrost | place: Sweden...
CGGCGGCGCGCTGATCGGAATCTCGGTGAAGATGCGCCCCCTGCTCGTCCTGACGCGCGCCGAGCGGCGCGCGGTCGCCGGTGCGCCACTGCCCGTCGGCGCCGATCGGTCGATCACCGTCACCGGGACCGCGGCACCGACCCCGCTCGTCGCCGGGCAGCCGGTGCAGCTGGAATACCTGCTCGGGCGATCCTGGCTGCCACTTGGCGCCCCGAGCACCGTGACGGCAGGCGGACACTGGCGCGTGCGCTACGCGGTCGCCAATCCCGGCCGTGCGGAGGTCGACATGCGGGTTGTCCTTCCGACCCAGCCCGGCCTGGCATTTGCCGCCGGGATCAGTCCGGTGTTCCGGGTGGCGATCCGCTAGACGCCGCACCGCACCCCCTCCCGGACCCTCCTGGACCCATCTCTCGAGTACCCCACCGGACGGTGGGCCGACCAGGGAGGGTGCGGTGACCCGACGCGGGATGCCGATCGTGTGTGCCGGGACATTCCTGGCCGCAGCCGCGCGCGCGAGAGCGAGCGGACCGGTCAGCGTCTCCCCGGACGCCGGCGCGCTGCCCGACACGGCCAAACTCCAGCAGCTGGTCAACGGGGCATACGCATGGGTCCTGATCCTGACGCTGGCGGCGCTCGTCGTCGCGGCCGGGGTCTGGGCATGGGGGAGCCAGTCGAACAACCTGCGCGCGGCAAGCGACGGGCGCCGCGGCGTCATGGTCGCGCTCCTGGCGGCGCTGGTCTTGGGGGCTGCGCCCAGCCTGGTGAACTGGTTCTACGGACTGGGCCGCTGATGCGCGCACGTCAGGTCATCGGGTTCGCGATCGGGTCGCCGGCCCTCGTCGCCGCGATGGTCCTCGCGATCTTCGCCGGGGCCGGACTGCTGGTCGTCGCCGCCGGCCCGATCGCTCCGATCGCCACGACACGCACATCTGCGTCCGCACACCTCCCGCCGGCCCGCGCGCTCCCGAGTGCCGCGGTCGCCGCGACCGCCCGTCTCGCCGCCCGCGATCTCGAGATGCTCTCCTCGCCGCGGGACCCCCAAGCCCCCGCCGCGGTGCGTGCGCTTGTCACAGCGACCACGACCGGAGCACCCGCACAACACGAGGCCACTCAGCTGATCATCGGTGTACGGGCGCTCTGGCGGGACCTCGCCCGCCGCGCACCGGATGCGCTCGTTGCGACGATCCCGATCGGCTACACGGTCGTGACCGACCGCCGCGGCCTCGTGCGCATGCGGCTCTGGAGCGTCGTGCTCGCGGGCAACGCGGCGCTCGGGATCACCGGTGCGTGGGCGACCGCGACCGTTGTGATGGTCCAGACCAGGGGAGCGTGGCGGCTGGCCGCGATGGCGCCGCTGGCGGGGGGCCCGGTGCCTCAGCTACGTCCGCCCACCGCGCAGGCCAACGCCGCTGCTGCGGCCGAGATCACGGGCTTTACCCCGCTCACACCATGATCGGTCGCATCACGCCGACGCGCATGATGGCGCTCGGGACCGGGTTTGCGCTCCTGATCGGTGCCGCCACGCCCGCGGCGGCCGCAGCCAGTCCGGCGACCGGGGTCTGCCAGCTGCCGGCGATCGGCGATGTCTGCGCGGCCGCGACTGCCCCGCTCGGCGTCGCGGCCGGTGCGGTCACCAACGGGGTCCTCGGCGCGCTGCGCACGGCGGTCATTAACGCGTGCGTCTGGGCGGTCACGCGGGTCGTCGTCGGGCTGGGGACCACCTCGCAGATCGACCTGACCAGCGCTGTGGTGGCCTCCCACTATCGCTTCATGGCCGCCGTCGGAGTGGTCTGCATGCTTCCGCTGATCGCCCTCGCGGTACTGCACGGAATCCTGCGCAACGACCCCGGCGCAATCGCGCGTGCGGTCTTCGGTGCGCTTCCGGCCGCGACGCTGTTGACGCTCGTCGGGATCCAGATCACCCAGACCCTCGCCAGCGTCGTCGACGAGATTTCCGCCCAGCTGCTGGTCAGCCAGCCCAGCTCCAACGCCGCGCTCGCCCACGCGATTCCGGCCGTGCTCGGCGGAACGCCGCTGCCGGTCTTCATCAGCCTGCTCGTGGGCATCGCGGCCATCTGCGCCGCGCTTGCCGTGTGGATCGAACTGCTTGTCCGCGCGGCGGCCGTCGAGGTCGCAGTGATGTTCCTGCCGCTGTTCTTCGCGGGAATCATCTGGCCGGCGACCGCACGTTACGCCCGTCGCCTCGCTGAGATCCTCGGTGCGCTGGTGATCAGCAAGCTCGTGATCATCGGCATCGTGAGTCTCGGAATGTCCGAACTGACCAGCGCCACGGTGTCCGGGGTCCTGGCCGGCACCGCGATGCTGGGACTGGCCGCCTTTGCACCGTTCGTCCTGTTGAGTCTGATCCCCGTCGCGATCGACGCCGGCCATCTCAGCCAGCAACGGCGCCAGACGCTGTCGATCAGCCGCGCCGCACACGATGGCGCGCACCGTACGACGATGTTGTGGCATCTGCACGCCCCGGAGCGTCCCGGACCAAGGGCCCCGAGCATGCCGGGGACCCGCGCTGCGCGCGCGCCGCGGATGCTGACCCCGACAGCGACCCGCCCGACCGCGCCACGCCGGGACCGCCGCCCATGACCGATGAGTCGCATCACGACCCATCGCGGGATCACGTGGACTTCGGTGCGCCGCGCACCGGCACGGCGCTCGCAGGGCTGCACTGGCGCCAGCTGGGGCTCTTGATCTGCGCCGGCCTGTGGGCGCTCGCCTGGACGCGCTTCGATGATGGGACGCTCGGCCCGGTCATCGGAATCGCCGGTGCCGGTGTCCTCGCCGGGGCCGTCCTGGTGCGCGCGGGTGGCCGCCTGCCGCTCGACTGGGGTGTGGTCGGCGGCGCCTTCGCGGTTCGGATCACACGCCGCCAGACCCGCTACCGGCGCCCACGGCAGCTCGGCGCCACGCGCCTGCCCGCCCACCTCGCCGGAATCCGCGTGTTGTGCGTGGCGACCGATCAGGGGGACCTCGGGCTCGTTGGCGACCGGACGCGGCTGGTCGCCGTCGTGCGCGTCAACGCCGAACCCTTCGGCTTGGCGGACGGTGCGGTGAACGCCGGACGCCGTGCCGCCTGGGGGGCGCTCCTGTCGGGGCTGGCACGCCCCGGCTCCCCGGTGACGCGCGTGCAATGGGTCACGCGCAGCTCGGCGCTGGGTCCGCGCGCGCGCACGCGCTACGTGGCGCCCGAGGCCTGGGTGCGGCGCGATGAGCCGGCGGTGCGCAGTTATCTGGAGGTGATTGACACCGTCGGAGCCGACGCTCAGGAGCACGACCTGCTGGTCGCCATCGGTGTCGATGCCAGGTCGGGTCGCCGCCGCAGGGTCGGCGACCACGCCGCACCGGGCCCGCAACAGGCCCTCGATGCTGCCGCCGAGTTCATCGAGCAGCTGAGCGCCTCCGGGCTCGGGTCGGCGCACATCATGGGCTCGGACGAACTGGCCCAGGCCATTCGGGTCGGCGGCGACCCGACAGCCGGGGACGAGATGTCGGAGTCCCCCTTCGGACCCGAGCCGCTGCCCATCGACCCGGCGGATCCGGGACCGATGGCGGCCGATGAGGCCTGGGGGGTCTATCGATGCGACGGGGCGTGGCACGCGAGCTTCTGGGTCAGCCAGTGGCCCCGCGGTGAGGCCGACCCCGATGTCCTCGCGCCGCTTGTGCTCGCCGGGCACCCCGGCCGCGCGACCAGCGTGGTGATGCAGCCTCGCGACCCCGCCCGCGCGGTGCGCGACGCCGAACAGGCCCGCCTGCAGTACGCCGCAGACGACGAACTGCGTGAACGGGCCGGGTTCATGGCGTCGGTGCGCCGTCGTCGCGGCCAGGCGGCGATCTCGGCGCACGAGCGCGAGCTCGCCGACGGCCACGCCGCATACCGATTCGGCGGCTATGTCACCGTCTCCGAGCCGACCCGGGACCAGTTGGAGGCGGCATGCCTGGCCCTGACGACCTCGGCGCAATTGGCCCACTGTGAGGTCCGGCGGCTCTGGGGTGAGCAGGCCTCGGGTCTGAGCTGCACGTTGCCGCTGTGCCGAGGGCTCGCGTGAGGGCGCCCCGGGTGCCGGCGCGCACACTCACGACCGCGCACCTCTCGGCGGCGCACCCGCTGTTTGTCGGGCGCACCCTCGACCACCACGGGGTCCTGATCGGCCGCGACGTGATCTGCGGACGCCCGTTCGCGTGCGACCCGTGGCGCCTGTACGCCGACGGCCTGATCACCAGCCCGGGGATGGTGATCGCGGGACAGGTGGAGCTCGGCAAGAGTGCGCTGGTCAAGACCTATCTCGCCCGCCAGGCAGCGATCGGACGCAGGTGCGTCGTGATCGACCCGAAGGGGGAATATGAGCAGCTGGCCGAGTGGTTCGGCGTGCGCCCGATCTCGCTGCGGCCGGGCGGCCCGACGCGTCTGAATCCGCTGGATGACGCGATCGACCCCGACGGCCAACGCGCGCTTGTCGCCACCATCCTCGAGTGCGGTCTCGGGCGTCGTCTCGAGCCGCTCGAGCGCGCGGCGCTCGAGCGGGCGTGCCTGGCCGCGCGCGAGCGGGGCCAGGCAACCCTGGCCCGTGTCCACGACGCGCTGCGTGATCCCAGCGCCGAGGACGCGGCGCGCCTGGCGACCACGCCCGCGCAACTGGTCGCCGATACGCAGACCTGCGCGCTCGAGCTCCGGCGACTGTGCGACGGAGACCTCGCGGGAATGCTCGACGACCGCACCACGCCCGACGTCCGGCTTGACGCACCGGTCGTGGTCTTCGATCTGCGAGCGCTGCGGCATTCTGCGGCGCTGCCGCTGGTCATGGCCTGCATCGCGGCCTGGCACGAGGGACGCAATGCCGATGATCCGCGTCCGGGCATTCTCGTCATCGACGAAGCCTGGGCGCTCGTCGCCGCGACCTCCACGGCGGAGTTCCTGCAGCGGTCCTGGAAGCTCGCGCGGGCGTCGGGAACCCAGAACATCCTGGTGGTCCACCGGATCTCGGACTTACGCGCTGCCGGCGATGCCGGCTCGCGCGTCGCACAGATTGCCGAGGGGCTCGTCTCCGAGTCGGAGATCTGCGTGCTCCTGCGCCAATCCCACGCCGACCTGGCCCTGACCCGCGAGCGGCTCGGGCTCTCACGCACCGAGGCGGATCTGGTGGCCCGGCTCCCACGCGGCTGCGCGCTCTGGCGCATCGGTGCGCGCAGCTTCGTGGTTGCCCACACCATCTCGGAGCCCGAGCGTGCCCTTATCGACACGGACCAGGCGATGCGCCCGCACCCCCGGCCGCACGCGGCCGGGGCGTGATCCCCTCCCCCACACCTGAGGCGTTTGCGATCGCCGTCGTCCTGATCGCCGCCCTGTGGATTGCGCCGACACCATCGGCGCGGCGCGGCAAAGGGGCCGCGCGCTTCGCCGCGCGCGCGGATCTCCGGGGGCTGATCGTGCGACGGCCGATCCCCGGCCGCATCACCCTGGGCCGTCGCGGCCGCCGGCTGCTGGCCATCGAATACCGTCATTCATTGCTGGTCATCGGCCCGCCGCAGACGGGCAAGACCGCGGGCCTGGCGATCCCCGCCATCCTCGAGTGGCCCGGGCCCGTGCTCGTCACCTCCAGCAAATCAGACATCCTCGAGATCACCCAGGCCGGCCGGCGGGCGCGTGGCGAGGTCATGGTCTACGACCCCATCTCCGATCCCGAGCGCTCGGTCGGCTGGACGCCTCTGGCCGGGGCGGGCGACTGGACCGGCGCGCTCGTGGCGGCCCGGGCGATGATGGCCGCCATCCCGGGGGGCGACGCCCGCGCTCACGACTTTTGGTACGCGGCTGCCGAAGCCGCGCTCGCACCGATGCTCCGTGCCGCAGCCGAGACCGGTGACATGTCGCGGCTCGTCTCGTGGCTCGACACCGGCGAGGATGCCGACGCCGAGATCGCGCGGGTCCTCCAGGACCTGCACGAGCCACTGGCATACTCGGCCTGGCGAGCGGTGACCACCCTGGACCCGCGCACCCGCTCAGGGGTGATCGCGACGGCCCGGACGGTGCTCGCAGGGTGGTGGGATCCAAAATTGCTCGCCAGCGCGCGACCGGAACTCACCCCGGCGCGACTGCTCGAGGGCGCCAATAGCCTGTTTCTGGTGGCGCCCACCCACGAGCAGGAGCGCCTGCGCAACGTCTACTGCGCCATCGTCTCGGAGATGACGCGCGCGGTCTACAGCCGCCGCACCCGCACCGGCACGCCACTGGATCCACCGCTGCTGGTCGTCCTCGACGAGGCAGCCCACATCGCACCGGTCCGGGAACTCGGAGCCCTCGCGGCAACCGGCCCGGAGCCCGGCATCCAGCTGGTGACGATCTTCCACGACCATGCCCAGATCCGCGCGATCTACGGGACCAATGCGGCGACGGTCATCGCCAATCACCGGGCACGGCTCTTTCTCCCCGGTATCGGCGATCCCGAGACCCTCGAACAGATCAGCCGCTCGCTCGGGACCACCCAGCGGACCCGCACGTCTCAGACGCGAGGGCGGCTCGGACATTCGACAACGGCCACACCCGCCCCGGAGCCGCTGATCAGCGCCCACCAGCTGCGCGAGCTGGCGAATGGCACCGGGCTGGTCGTCTACGGATCACGACCTCCGATGCGCGTGTCGTTGCGGTTCTGGTTCTCGGACGGCCGCCTGCGGCGGATGGCCGTCGGTCAGGGGCCACCTCGCCGGTCCGCGGGAAGTGCACGACGAGTGCGCACGGTAACGCACGACGACGGTTGAGAAATTCCGAGAATTCGCCGGTGAGCGATCCGAAGGTCGCAATCGAACCCAAGGCAGACCATCATCATGCAGGCACGTACAGCAATCTCGGTCGCGCTGGCAGTTGGACTCGCCGTGACCCCTGCGGCATTCGCGCAGCGCGCGAGCGGGCATCACGCCTCCCGAGGCGCGCGCGGGAACGCCAGCGCCACCCTCGCCGATATCCAGCCGGGTGACCAGCTGGTCGTCGTCTGGAGCGCACCACCCGGGACCGCTGCGCTCAACCTGCCCGACGCCGCACGGGTCTACGACTTCGGCCAGCCGTCGTCCTAGGAAGGGCAGCACCATGCCGGCGTCACCCCGAGGGGTGCGACGCCGGCATGGGCAGTCTCACGCCTCCGGCGTGGCGGTGTCCGACGAGCGCGGGATCAGGAATGAGGTCAGCAACCCCGCCAGCACGAAGACGGCGGCGATGATGCCGACCGTCCGGGTGGCGTCGGCGAACGACGTGTCGAGCACACCCGAGAGGGGCTTGGTCGCCGGTGCCGCGCGCAGTGCGGGCAAGACGGTCCCTGCCGAGGACTGCACGGAGTCCGCGATCTTGCTCGCGTCCGCGCTGGTCACGCCCGCGTGCTCCAGAGAGCTGGTCGTGTGTGCGGTGATCGCGACCGAGAGGGCGGTTCCGAGTACCGCCGTGCCGAGCGCCGAGCCGACCTGACGCAGGGTCGACTGGACCCCCGACGCCTGACCGGAGCGCGAACCCGGCACCTCGGCAAGTGCCACATTGGTCAGCTGTGCGGTGGCGAGACCGACGCCGACGCCGTAAACCGCCAGCGGAATGACGAAGTGCCAGGCGGACATCGGCGCCGCCACGACGAAGGCAAACCCGCCGATGCCGAGCGCCTCGAGCGTCATGCCCAACCGCACCGTCCAGACACCCCCAACTTTGATCGACAGCGGCGCGGCAAGGCCACCCGCCGCAAACGCACCCAGCGCCAACGGCAGCAACGCGACTCCGGTCTGGAGCGGCGTCAGGCCGAGCACGTTCTGCAGGAACAGGGGAATCACAAAGATCAGACCGAACTCGCCCAGAGCGACGATCAGAATCGTCAGACCGCCCCAGCGGAACGAGCGCAGCCGGAACAGGTCCAAGTCGATCAAGGCCGGCGCGCCGCGCTTGGTCGCGCGCATCAGGTGCAACACGAATCCTCCGAGCAGCACCACCGATAGTCCGATCGCCCAGGGCACGGGAGAACCCGGCAGCGGCCACGTCCCGCCCGCGACGGTAAATGGGGTCTTGACCCGCCACCATCCGTAGCGCTGCCCCTCGATGAGCCCGAACACCAGCGACGCGAACCCGAACGAGACGAGCAGCACGCCGGGGAAGTCGCGCAATCCCGGCGCATCTTTGTCCTTGGATTCCGGCACCATCAGCCGCGCGCCGATCACGATCGTGATGCTCACCGGCAGATTGAGCAAGAAGATCGCGCGCCAAGACCAGTCCGTGGTCAGCCACCCGCCAAGCAGCGGACCGAGCGCCGCAGCGCCGGCAATGACCGACCCCCAGATACCGAATGCGATCGCGCGATCCGTGCCACGGAAGTTGGAGTTGACCAGCGACAGCGAGGTCGGCAGGATCATGGCTCCCCCGACGCCTTGCAGGACACGCGCGCCGATCAGCATGCCGCTGGTCGTCGACGCACCCGCGAACAGCGACGCGCAGGCGAACACGACGACGCCCAGTATGAAGATCCGCCGCCGGCCCGACCGGTCGGCGATGGCGCCGACGGCGACCAGCAGAGCGGCAAAAACCAGCGCGTAGGCCGAGTTGACCCATTCGGCCTCGGCGATGTTCATGTGGAGCGCCGGGACGATCCGCGGCAGCGCGACGTTGACGATCGTCGAGTCGACAATGATCAGGGCCACACCCAACGCCAGCAGCGGCATGATCGCCCAGCGGCGAAGGTCACGATTCATGGCCGGACCCTAACGTCTGCTCCCGGCGGGACGACCGAGATCCGTCTCGAGACCCCACCGTGCACCGGCAGGTCCCGGCACCCATGCCAGCGATGTGCCATGTCAACGGACCAATGCCCCGGGGGCACGGCGAACATCCTGCCGATCACGCAGGTCGACGCCAGCGCAAAGATCGACACGCCGGTCGGCACGCCGACCCAGAGCTCGAACGACCTCGACTCCGGCACCCGCGTGCCGGACGACATCGTGCAACCTCAGACCGGGGTCATGTACTCGCTGGGCGCCGCCAAGATCGCCGAGCACAGTGGTGGGTCATACGATGATCCCAGCCTCGCACTCCTCGTCGTAGACGGCAGGATCAGCAGCCACACCACAACCATCAGGGCCAACATATCGAGCACACAGGTGGCGCCGGCGATCCGCAACTGGCCCGGGCTCAACCCGGACTGGCTGGCATCGGTCCAGGAGGCCGAGATGGCCGCCCTTCCCGCGACGTCGCACTCCCGCCGCTCTTACGGTGCCCAGCACCCCCCCAGAGCACCGTATGCTGGTGTCTCTCAGCGCCGCGTGCGGCGCCGTCCGACCCGTGCTGGCGCTATCGGGGAAATCCCGGAGCTACGACCCGGAAACCATGCCAAGTGGACGCATCTCGCGTGGCGGTAGATTGAACAACATGATCGATGCCGAATTTCCCAACCGCTGGTTTGGTGCGAATCCCCAATCAACTGCCTCCCAAGGCAGGTCACCACGCCTCTGGGACCGACGCGCACCCAAGGATTGGCAATCCGCGCTCGGCGTCGAGGGCGCACCTCCGGATGACCCGGGTGACTCCCATCCCGCCGGCTACTGGGACTCCGAGCCGCCGCGGCGTGGCGGGAAGATCCTCGGTGCCATCGTCGTTATCGCGATCATTGCCGTCGGCGTCGGCTGGCTGATCGGCAACAACACGAGCAGCTCCAGCAGCACACCGAATCTCTCCGCCACGGTGAATCCGACGATCGCCCAAGGTGGGCACGACTTCGTCACGTTTGCCTGCGCAGCATGCCATGGGATGCAGGGCAAGGGCGGGCCGGACCCGACCGTCCCGGTGCTCACGTCTGTGGGCAGCGCGCTGACCACCGCCCAGATCACCAACATCATCCGGAACGGCCTCGGCTTCGAGCCGGTCGCCGCCGGGCAGGGAACGCTCAACCCGGTCACGGGCTCGGCGGTCCCCTACATGCCCACGTGGAAGAACATCATCTCTGCGAGCCAGATCTCCGACTTGGTCACCTACATCCAGGCAGGTCTGCCCGCCGTCCCGGGCGCCGTTGAAGCTCCCATCCCAACGGGCCAAGGCGACATCGTTTCGGGCTCGGTGCTCTTTACCAAGTACGGCTGCGAGAACTGCCACGGCGGCAACGGGCTCGGTGGCGCGACCAACCCCAAGAACCCCGGCGGCGCGATTCCCTTCCTCGGCGGGCCGGCGTTTGATGCCCAGTTCCCGAAGGCCAGCGACGTGATCAGCGTCATCGAGAGCGGAAGCATCCTCGGCAAGGCACCGATCACGAGCATGCCCCACTGGGGCGGGATCATCCCGAACGCACAGCTCCAGCAACTGGTGGCCTACATCCGCACCCTCCCAGGCGCCCCGCAGTAGCCCGCGCGCGCCGATCGCACCGTCCCGCGGGGGGGCGATGCGATCGGTCATCTGCGCCACAAAGGCGCGCCCGACCCACGGTCGGGCGCGCCTTTGTGCGTTCTGCGGTCGTCACCGCCACGGCACGCATGCCCGTCGGCCAAGAGTTGCTGTATCGCGGAACCGTGTGGACGCACCGGTAGCGAACGGCATGACGCCCGTCGGGACAGCCGCTGCCAGGCGACAGACCACCCCGCACAGGCCTCCTCATGCACCGCAACGCGCCACTGGCGCCTGAGGGCAGCAGGCAGGCGATCATGTCACCGCACCACAGATGACTGGTCGATTGGCGCAGGCCCACACCACGCTGGCCCCGCACCCATGCATCTCATCGGACAAAGAGACAGCCCCGCTGCCGACACCCCGGCCCAGGGGACCAGGCGTCCACGTTGGGCAGACCAACACCGCACCCCGTCTCGCGGGCCGGCCTGGCGTCTGCGGATCTGTGTTCGCGTCGCAGAACCGCGGTTAAGCGCGGGATCGGTGCCGGGAGGACGGGGCGATAGAGCGAAGAGCACCACGGCCATCCGTGACGCTCAGGCCTCCCGCACCGGCCAATGGTCCTCACGCCGCACGGGGCCCATCCCGGAGTTGCTCGGCCGGCGTACTGCCGGCGGCCTCACGGGATGGCTTCAGACGAAAAAGGATCCTGCATCGGCCACCGTCTTCAGCCGATGCAGGATCCTTTGTCGATCAGGTGGCTATGCGTCTTCCGGGTGTGACTCGAGCACGACGTCACCGCGCTCACCCGTGCGCACACGGATCGCCTCCTGGACCTCGATCACGAAGATCTTCCCGTCTCCGGGATGGCCCGTCTGGGCCAGTTCGAGGATTGCGTCCACGGCGCGATTCACATCGACATCGTCGAGCACGATCTCGAGCTTGATCTTCGGCCGCAAAAAGATGCCGGCGCGGCGACCGCGGTAGTTGTCCGGCGCACCGGCCTGGCGTCCAGAACCCTTGACTTCGCTGACGCTCATCGAGGGCAGACCCATTCCGGCGAGTCGGTCACGAATCGGTTCAAATGCTTCGTGACGAATGAATGCTTCAACTTTTTTCATGGCGTTTCTCTATTCCCCAAGTCCGGGCTGAGGAGCAAGCGGAGCGACCAAGCTCTGCTCACCGATGAAGTCCGAGGTCACCTGCTCGCCGTGGATGGCGATGTCACCGTCCAGGCACTCTTGATCGGTGTAGCGCAAGGACATAAAGAGTTTCATGACTCGCAGGATGATGAACGTCGCAACGCCAGAGAACAAGATCACCCACAGACCTGCTTCAGCCTGGTGGATCAACTGTTTGGTGCCACCGCCGTAGAAGAGCCCCGTGACCGAGAAGCCTCCCGTCGCCGTTCCGGATGCGCCGAGATACTCGAGCATCTTCGGATCCGCCAAGAATCCCACCGACAGACCACCCAGCAGACCTGCCAGACCGTGTGTCCAGACCACGCCGAGGGCGTCGTCGACGCGGTTCACAAACGGAATCTTCGGTGCAACCAAGGTCATCATCACCCAGATGATGCTCGAGCCGACAACACCGATCGCAAGCGCACCGTAACCGTTGACGAAACCGGCAGCCGGCGTGATTCCCACCAGGCCGACGATCATGCCGTTGACGGCACCGATGAGCGAAGCGCTCTTACGCGGCGAGAGCATGTCCCACATGATCCAGATGAACATGGCCGACGCGGCAGCCAGGTTGGTGTTCAGCACTGCGGCACCGGCATCGGCGCCCGCGAAGTATGGGTCACCTCCGTTAAAGCCGTTCCAGCCGAGCCACAGCAAACCAGCACCGAGTGCAACGAACATCATGTTGTTCGGGGTTGCGTCGCGGTCGCCCTTGATACGGGGACCAAGCACCCACGCTGCCACGAAGCCCGAAACACCTGCAGCCAAGTGGATGACGTATCCACCGGAGTAGTCGACGGCGCCGTTCATGGCGAAGTAACCGCCACCCCAGATCAGGAAGGCGTTGATCGGGTAGACAAACGTCGCCCATAGGGCCACGAAAATCATCCAGGCCTTCAGGCTCATACGGGTGAGCACGCTGCCGAGAAACAACAGCGGCGTAATGGCCGCAAACACAAACTGGAAGTAGATGAGCGAGGACTGGCCGAATCGGAACGCGGGCATCGCGCCATCGAGCAGCGGAATGTTCGCCTGACTGATTTCATCCGATGGCGAGAGCACCGGACTCGGTTTACCGACCATGTTGGAAAAGAACTGTCCTGAACCGAGGTGCCACGGGTGACCAAAACCCATGTTGAAGCCCCAGAACACCCACACGAACAGCACGATGCAGAAGCCGGTAAACGCCATCAGCATGGTGTTGATGGCCCATTTCTTCTGGACAACGCCGCCGTACAACAGGACAAGACCTGGAACACTCATCAACCCCACGAGCGTGGCGGCGGTGAGCTGCCAGGCGTTGTCGCCTGCGTTCAACCATGCTGGATACGGAAGCACTCCCGAAATCTCCCTTCGTCTTGAGCGTTCGGTCATTCGGGTGACCGCGACTTCTGTCGTCCCCCGTTACTGACCCCCGGGGACAACACGGGCGGGTCCCGGGTTAGGCATTTGCGACGTCGAAACGTCACGATGTCCAACACGACACGCACCACGGAAGCCGCGGTCATGGCAAGTTACGAGTTAGGGCAGCGTTAAATCCTCGGCCGAGAGGCCCACCCGCCGCGCGGCGATCTAGACATGTGCACAAATACGTTGTGATCACGTTAAGGAGATGGTCTTTATGTTAGGAACCACCCACAAACGCGCTTCCGAGCGCACTTCGGACCATCTTCCGCGCGCGCGCCGGGCCCTGAGGCGCGCCGCTGTGGGCGCCACGCTCGCCGCTGGCGCCGTGATCGTGGCGGGCTGCGGGAGCAGCGCGGCCACCTCCAACCTGAACTCCGCGGCCGCGTCCGCGTACGACAAGGCCGGGAACGCCCTCTGTAAGGCGGCGGTTGTCGATATTGCTCCCGTGACAAAGCGCATGGCGGCCGTGGAAAAAAACAAGGTGCTACCGACGCTCGCCGACACCAAGGCGCTCGACGCCGCGCAGGCGACGCTCCAGGAGAACCTCGCCAAGCTTCCGGCCCCCCCATCGCTGAAGACCGAGGTCGCCCAGGCCAACGCCGCCTACGCGGCGGTTGTTGCCCGGGTTCAGCAACTGCTCAAGCAGCACGGCGACGAATCGATCGCGTACGACGCCGTCGACCCCCAGCTCGGCAAGCTGTCGACCACGCTCGAGACCAAGCTGAAGGCGGCGGGACTTAGCTCCTGCGAATAGGGCTCCGTACCACGAGGGCGGCCTCAGCATGGCTTCCGGAGTGTCCGGAGCCATGTAAGCGGGAGGTCCTCTCAGGTTCCTCTCAGGGAACCGATATTGGATATACATGACGCATTGTTCGTCATTGTGTGCACGATCTGCTGTCGATGGGCACGCGGTACGTGTCCCCGGTGGCGCAGTGTGACCCGACGTGGTGTGCCCGCCCCGTCACATCAAGGAGCGCGACGACACTATGGATCTGACAACCCCGCCCGAGTCCCCGGAGCCCCCAGAACCCGTGGAGCCCGCTGCCCCACGCACGTCCCGGCGAGCGCGCGTGACCCAAACCGCGGCGATCGGCCTCGTCGCGGGTTTGATCGGGGGCGGGATCGTGGTGGGTGTCGACCATGCCACCGGCTCGTCGTCAAGTACCACATCGGCATCGAGCACCACACAGACAACCCCATCGGTGGCCGCGCCGATCGCCGCGGCCACCCCCACCAGCTGGGTCAGCGTCGCCGCGCACGCGATGCCGGCCATCGTCGAGATCTCCACGATTGAGAACACCACCAACTCCTCGGGCCAGGCCCAGCAGGTCGCGGCGCTCGGTACCGGCTTCGTGATCGACCGCAGCGGCGACATCCTCACCAACCAGCACGTCATCAGCGCCGCCTCGAGCATCAACGTCCAGTTCGAAGACGGCACCAGCGTCACGGGCAAAGTGATCGGGCAGGACCCCTCGAGCGACCTCGCCGTCGTCCGGGTCCACGCCGCCGCCGCCGAATTGCATCCCCTGACGCTCGGTCGCGCCGAGGACGCCCAGGTCGGCGAACCGGTGCTCGCGATCGGCACCCCGTTCGGCTTCACCGAATCTGCCAGCGCCGGGATCATCTCGGGGCTCGGGAGAGAGATTCAATCCCCGAACGGCTTTACACTCGCCAACGCCCTTCAGACCGACGCCGCCGTCAACCACGGCAACTCGGGCGGGCCGCTGCTCAACACCGACGGCCAGGTGATCGGCATCAATGCCCAGATCGCCGACTCGGGCGTGGACGCCAACGTCGGCGTGGCATTCGCCGTCCCGATGGACCAGAGCGACCGCAACATCGTCAACGAGCTCGTAAGCAAGGGGTCGGTGAGCCACCCGTGGCTCGGCATCGCCGGGGTCTCGGCCACGCCCCAGCTGGAGCAGAGCGGCGTCACCACGGTCTCCAGCGGCGTGCTGGTGACCGCCGTGGTCGCCGGTGGCCCGGCGGCCACGGCCGGCATCATCGGAGGATCCAAGGCAACCCCCGTCTATGGCACCACCGTCTGCGGAGGGGGAGACGTCATCACGCGGATCGGCAACACGGCGATCGCGTCGATGAGCGACCTTCAGACCCTGCTGGAGAACACCAGCGTCGGTGCGACGCTGCCGGCGACCATCATCCACGCCAATGGCTCGCACGCGACGGTATCGATCACCTTTGCCAAGCAGCCGTCCAGCGCGCCGACGATCTCGAGCAACTGCTAGCGCTCATCGGCTGCTTGCACGACCAGCCCCGGACCCCCGGGCTGGTCGTGCCGTAAACCCCCGCGTCGAGCGTCCCAACCGAACTGCCCGAGTGCGCTCGCGGCGGCTCGGTTCCCGATTTGCTGGCATGATCGACGCGTGAACCGTTCTCGCGCCTTTGCATTCATGGCGATCGCCTGCGTGCTGGCCCTGTCGCTGGCCGTGACCGCGTTCACGGGCGATCAGGGCGTCCACACGGGGGCTATCGGGACGCTGCCAACGACGCCGCACTGGTGGACGATGTGGTCGATCCCCCCCGTCGAGACGTCCGGCATCGCGCTGATCGCCATCTATGTCCTGCGCCGTGCACGTGCGGGCTGGCCGCGAGTCGCCGGCATCTCCGGAATCGTCGTGCTGCTGATCGCGGTGTGCTCACCGGTCGCGGGAATGGCACACGACGGGCTGCTGGAAGTCCATATGGCGCAGCACACGCTGATCGGCGGCTTTGGGGCGCTGCTCGTGCTCACCGCGCTCCCGCGGGTGACGATTCCCGTCACGGGCCCGCTGCGGCTGGTCTCGCATCCGCTGGTGGGCTTTCCGCTGTGGGTCGTCAGCACCGCGATCTGGCTGATGCCGGCGATCCACGATCAGCTGCTGACATCAAACGTCTTGTGGATCGCGCAGCAGGTCTCGTTCTTCGTATTCGGCATCTTGATGTGGTGCCCGGTCCTCGAGCGCTTCGCACCCGCACCCCGCTGGTTCGGCACGGGTTGGAAGTGCGGGTACATGATCTGCGTCTGGTTCGTCGGTCTGGGGATCGCCAACGTCTTCTGGTTCAGCGGCACGCCGCTCTATCCCGGCCACGCGGCATTGGATGCCTCCTGGGGCATCGGGGCGCTCCAGGATCAGGCCAATGCCGGCACCGTGATGATGGTGACCCATTGCATTCTGGCCCTGGGGATGATCACCATCCTGTTCTTTGCCGACGCCCGCGAACAGGGCCTGGAACAGCGTTTGATCGAGGCTGGCCTGGACCCGGAAGAGGTCCGTACCGCCGTGCGCAGCGGTGAGGTCAACGCGCTCGCCACCCGTGCCGGAGTCGCGATCACGACGCGCGCGGGGATCGACTAGCCACGGCCTCGTCGTCCGGCGCGGCGGCGCGCTGCGCCGCCGCCGCGCGATCGAGGTCAGCGACCCATTTTTTGTGATGGCGCAGGGCCCAGGTGCGGTCGACGCTGCCCCGGATCATGCCCGCCATCGAGGCGCGCGTGGATCGGTTGACTAGGGCCATGTACATGTGGCCTGCCACCAGCACCATCAGGCACCACATCACGTCGTCGTGCACGCCGAAGGTGCCGGCGAAGCGATAGGCGGTGTTGCGCTCCCCGAGCCACATCAAAAAACCGGTGATGTAGCTGACCACCATCAGGCCCGAGACCAGCGCCGTGTTCAGCTTCTGGCCGGCGTTGAAGCGGCCTTGGGGCGGGGCGGCGGGTGCGACCGACCAGAATCGGCGGGGAATCTCGGCCAGCCAGCGCCAGTCGTCCCGGTCGAAGCGCTCGAGTTGGCTGATCGTGCGCGCAAACACCCGACCTTGCACGAGCGTCAACAGCACGACGCCCACCGCGAGCGCGATCGCGGCATCGATGTGCCAGGCCTTGGCGACCGGACGCGTGACATCGCCTTCGAGCACCGGCACGGACATCAGAAACCCCGTCCACAGCAGGACGAAAAAGGCGAGTGCAAGCAACCAGTGCAAGATGCGCTCGGCGAGCGAGAATCGCCGGACCCGCTCACGGCGGGAGCCGCGTCTAGCCGTAGCCATTGGATCGGCCAACCCAGGCATCGACGTCGTAGCCGCGCTGCTCCCAGTACCCCTGTGACTCGTCGGCCACAAACGTGATCGACCTCAGCCACTTGACGTTCTTGTAGCCATACATGTCCGGAATGATCAGCCGCAATGGCGCCCCGTGGGCGCGGGAGATCGGGCCGCCATCCATCTGGCGGGCAATCATCACATCGGGCAGCGTGAACTGGTCGATCGAAAGCTGGTCGACATACGGGCCTTCCATCGACTGGAAGGTCACGTACTTGGCGCTCGCCAGGGGCGCGACGAGGTCCATCAGGGTCTGGGCCCGAATCCCCTCCCAGAGCACCCCGTCCACGGTCCAACCGGTGACGCAGTGGAACGTCGACGTCTGCTGGTCGCCGGGCAGGGCCGTGATCTGATTCCAGTTGAGCGTCACCGGGCGCCGCACCAATCCCCCGACGCTCAGCCGGTAGGTCGCCGGGTCGAACCTCGGAAACGGATTCTGGACGTTGTAGATCACCCATCCGTTGCCCGGAATGAATTCGCCGAGGCTCCCGGGAAGCACGCCGGAGAGCGGGTCCGTGAAGATCCGCGAGAGGGACGGGCCCACGAAGATTCCGCCGATACCCACGGCCACCGTCGCCAGGAAGGCCGCACGTCCGATACGAAACTCCCGCGGCCGGGTCGGCAAGCCGTCAGGTCCGGTCTCGGGATCGCTGCCGTCGAGGGGCCCATGGTCGCGAGCGGACATAGGCGGAGTCTGGCCGCTTGACCGGCGAATGCAACCGAGAACGGCCTCGATCCCCCGGGCCGCAACCGCGACCGCGGAGGGCGACCCCCTCAGGAGCCGGCGTCACTCCATTTGGTGATCTGCGATGCGTCGACCGTCCGGCCGCAGTGACCCATGTGCGCGAGCGCCATGCTGAGCATCGCGCGCCTGCGCCCGGCGACGGCGGCCGGCGGCTACTACGAGCGCGCCGCGCGCGCCGACGCCGACTGGCAATCGTGGACCGGCGTGCCCGCCAGCGAATGGGTCGGTGCCGCGCGCACCGCGCTCGCGCGGGAAGGTCCTGTCGAAGCCGGAGAACTCACGAGGCTGCTCCTTGGGATCGACCCCGTCACGGGACGTACGCTGCGCCGTCCCGCGCCGGCACACAATGTCGTCCGCCTGCACCTCGACCCCGCCACCGGCCGCCTGTACCCGGCGAGCGAACCCCGGCGGCCGGTGGCCGGATTCGACCTGGTCTTCAGCGCTCCGAAATCGATCAGCTTGCTGTTGGCGATCTCCGACGAACGCGCGCCCGAGGTCGCCGACGCGCACCGCATCGCCTGGCGTGACGCGCTTGGACTTTTGGAGACGCATGCATGCGTCGTGCGTCGCCGGGGCGAGCACCTGCCCGGTACCGGCTTCATCGGGGCCGCGTTCGCCCACTACACCAACCGCGACGGCGATCCCCATCTGCACACGCACGTGGTGATCGCCAACCAGGCGCTCGCCGATGATGACCCCGATCGCTGGCGGGCGCTTGACGCCGTACCGCTGCTGATCGGCTGGCGGTGGGCAGCCAGAAGTGTCTACGAGGCACGGCTGCGGCATGAGCTGACGATGCGCTTCGGGGTCGAGTGGTCTCGCAGCGCGAGCGGGGGCCTCGAGCTTGCCGCCGTCAGCCGTGCCGCCATTTCGGCCACCAGCCGCCGCACCGCAGCGGTGCGGGCGCACGCCGAGCAGTTCGGAGTCCGTACCGCACACGGTGCGCGCATCGCCGCCCAGGCGACGCGGCCGGCACGTCAGGCGTTCGCCGCCGAGGTCCAGCGCGCAGGCTGGCGAGAGACCGCCAGCTTGTGTGGCCTTGACGAGTCCGCGAAGCGCCGGCTGTTCGCCGGCGGGCGCGAACCCACGCCGTGCGATCACCGGCGCACCGACCTCGACCTCTTCGGGCCCGAGGGGCTGACCGCCACCCGCCACAGCTTCACCCATGCAGAGGTCATTGCAGCCTGGGCCGACGCGGCGATCGACGGCACGACCGCTCAGGCGGTACTCGCACGTGCCGATCGGACGATCGCCCACCCGGAGGTCGCAGAGCTCGGAGCGGTCCGCCGTGGCCGCCCGCGACGCTATACGACCCAGAAGATCCTGAGCTGCGAGGCGACCGTGATCACGCGCGCCGAGGCAGGGCGCGGAGCGGCAGCCCATCGCGCCCTCCCCGAGGACCTCGCCACCGCGATCACCTGCTCACCGATCGTCCTGTCGAATGAGCAGATTCTCGCTGTCGAGCACGCGGCAGCCCCTGCGGATCAGGTGGCGTGCATCGTCGGACGAGCTGGTTCGGGCAAGACCACGGCACTCGCGGCGGCCACGCGCGCACTCTGGGCAAGCGGCATCCCGGTCACCGGATGTGCGCCATCGGCGCAGGCCGCACACGTCCTGCAAGATGCCACGGGGATGCCAAGCTGGACCATGCACGCGTTATGCAGCCGATGGGACGCGGGCACGGACGCGCCATCGGGATGCGTGATCGTCGATGAAGCCTCGATGGCCGACACGCGCACCCTGGAGCGCCTGCTCACGCACGCCGATGCCCACCACGCCCGCATCGTGCTCGTCGGTGACCACAAGCAGCTACCCGCGGTCGGGCCCGGCGGGCTGTTTGCCGAGCTGACCGAGCGGCTCGGTGCCGTCGAACTGGTCGCCAATCACCGCCAGGCCTCCGAATGGGAGCAATCCGCACTCGCGGCACTGCGGGATGGCCGCAGCGCGGTCGCCCTCGAGGCCCTTGCCGCCCATGGGTGCCTGCACCTTTCCACCACGCCAATCGACGCCTGCGCCCAGGCCTGGTGGCAGGCCCAAGTGCGGGACCCCTCTGCGCAGGTGCTCATGATTGCCTTTCGGCGCAGCGAGGTTGCGGCGCTCAACCGCCAGGCCCGGCGACACCTCGAGGCCGCAGGACGACGCGGCGCGCGCATCGGCGACGCCGACCGCGAATTCGCCGTCGGCGACTGGGTGCGCTGCCGCATCAACGATCCCCGGGAAGGCCTGCGCAACGGCATGCGCGCCGAGGTCTCCGCTGTCGATAGTGCAACCGGCATCATCACGCTCGACATTGACGACGGCACACGGGTCGACGTCTCGGAGGCGTATCAGCGGGCCGGCGGGGTCGAGCACGCGTGGGCCATCACCGGGCACGCCGCCCAAGGCATCAGCGTCGATCGCAGCTTTGTGGTCGCCCCGGGGGACGGCGCGCACGCAGAATGGGGCTATGTCGCACTCTCCCGTGCCCGCGCTGGCGTACACCTGTTTGTCGGCGACACCCCCGACGAGCACCCCATCGACGCCCTCGCCCGCAGCCTGCGAACCTCGGTGGCGTGGCCCTGTGCGCTTGCGGAGATCGCGTTGTCGCGCCAACAGGCGGCACACGCCCTGCCAGACCCCCCGCCGCCGCAGCTCGCGCGGGGTGGACCGGACCGGACACCGCACCATAAGGCCACGTTAACGCGGGACCGTGAACTCGGACGTTAATGTGGCTCCGGAGTGGTTATCGCTATGGCGAAGATCTCCCGGAGGCGCCTCGCAAGCGCGTCCAGCATCGACACTCAATCCAGGAGACCCCTACCGCGATGAGGCATCATCCGATCTGCCGCCCGGCGAGCGGCCAGTGAGTACCCCCGACCACACCGCGTCGCAGGCGCCAGACCTCGCCGTCACGACCACCGGGCTGACGAAGCGCTATGGACACCGCGCGGTCGTCGATTCCATCGATCTCGAAATTCCCCGCGGGATCATCAGCGGCTTTGTCGGCCCAAACGGCGCCGGCAAGACCACCACACTGCGCATGCTGCTGGGGCTGGTCCGGCCAAGTGCCGGTACGGGCGAGGTGCTCGGCCACTCGATCGCACATCCGGCACGATATCTGTCCCGGGTGGGATCGCTGATCGAAGCACCCGCGTTCTACCCGGGCCTGTCCGGGCGACGCAACCTGGAGATCCTCGCCGCACTCGGGCGTCACGACATGCACCGCGTCGACATCCTGCTGGGTCAAGTGGGCCTTGGCGATCGGGGCGGTGACCGTTTCAAGAACTATTCGCTCGGGATGAAGCAGCGCCTCGGCATCGCTGCGGCGCTCCTGCCCTCACCGGACCTGCTGGTACTCGACGAGCCGACCAATGGTCTCGACCCCGCCGGCATCCGCGAAGTCCGCGGCCTGCTGCGCGAACTCGCCGACGATGGGCTCACTGTCCTGGTCTCGAGCCATCTGCTCGGTGAGATCCAGACGATCTGTGATCACCTGGTGGTGATCGACAACGGCAAGCTGCGCTTCCAGGGATCGATCGATGGCCTGCTGTCCGCCCAGACCGCCGAAGTTGTCGCGGTTCCGGAGCACGCCGGTGACCTGCAGCGTCTTGCGGAGATCTGCACCCAGGCGGGGCACACCGCCCGAATCGACGCTGACGCGGTCCACGCACCCGCCCCGGAGACCTGGGCGCCGGAGCTCAACCGCCTGGCGATGCAGCAGGGCATCACGCTGGCGGCGCTGGCCGTCAACCGCGGCACGCTGGAAGACGCCTTCTTCGCGATGACCGATACCGACGCGCACGCGATCCTTGCGCACCCCACAACGTCGGAGGTCGCGGCATGATCGGAGCCTTCCTGAGCGAACTGCTCAAACTGCGACGCCGCGGCTTGCTGCTGGGTGGTGGCGGCGCTTTTCTGTTCTTTACGGCGCTTTTCACGATTCTCGGAATCGAGAACGCCTCCAAGAATCCCGGCAACGGGCATGGCTTCCACGTCTCGGTCGCCGAGCTCTCCCAGCCAAATGGCCTTGTGCGCGGGCTCTCGCACGCGGGCCCGTTGCTCGGCATCGTGATGCTCGGCGTCTTCGCCGCCGCATTCGGGGCCGAGTACACCACCGGGGCGCTGCGCAACTTGCTCGTGCGCGAACCGCGCCGCGTGCAGTTTCTGGCCGGAAAGTACATCGCGTTGGTCGTGTTCGGGGTGGTCGCACTGCTCGCCGCCGGAATCGTCAGCGTCGGTCTGGCGTTTCTGTTGGCCCCGTCCAAGGGCGTCGACACGTCCGCCTGGACCAGCTCGACCGGTCTGAGCGATCTCTGGAGCACAATGTGGCACCTGGTGCTGTCCGCGCTCGGTTTCGGCACGCTCGGCGCCGCGCTGGCAGTGATCTTCCGCACGCCCGTCGCCGCGATCGTCGTCGGCATCGCCTGGCTGCTCGCCGCCGAGAACATCCTCACCTTGTTCTGGTCGAACGGATCCTCGTGGCTGCCCGGACAGCTCCTGGAAAACCTCGCCTCGGGCGGGAGCTCATCGGTATCGCTCGTGCGTACCGCACTGACCCTGGCGGTCTACTGGGCCATCGTTGTGGTGGGCACATCTGTGCTGTTCTCACGCCGAGATGTCGCGTCGTAACGGGGATCTCCCGTCACGCGCGCACCGCGCGTGACGGGACCAGAGCAAGATCCGGGAAAAACCCTATACACCCGACATCGGTGCGGGCATACATTGTCAGTGCACCACCAACCGGACCTTGAAATTCCCATCGCCGAGTCGTCATTGGCCACCAGCGCTCGAAGGTAGTCACGTGTGCATTCAGGCACTCTCGTCACTCAAATTCTGTGACGGCAGGCCGGGCTAGGAGCCCAACGCAGCACGTCGATTGCGGACCCTGCGCTCTGGGGCGATAGACGACCACCGGTAGTACTTGTTCGTCCAACTGCGATGTGGAATCGAGATCCCGGATAGGAGATCTCAACCGACTGAGGTGCATTGAAGTCAAATAACACAGCGAATCCCGGCACCCGCCTCTGAAATTCTCGGAGGGTGTCGGGATTTGTGTTTTGTGGGGCACAATAGTGCAGCCGCCCATCACGATGAGGTTGGTTCATGCGCTCCCCACGACCCACCACCCCGTGCGCCCCCGACGCCCTCGCGCTCGTCCTGCGGGGCGCCGCGCAGGTCTGTGCCGCCATGCCGGCGGGACTCGCGGAATCGTTGGCCTGGGTCGGAGGGCAGATCGAGTGGGCCGCCCGCCCCGGCAAACGCCGCCAGCTCGCGGAAAACCTCGCCCACGCGACGAGCCGCAGCCCGCGCGACCCCTACGTCCGGCGGCTCGTGCACCGCAATATCACCACCGGGGCGCGCCGTGCGACCGACGTCCTCTGGGCATTTGCCCGCCCCGAGACGGCGAGCGGTCGGGTCGCGATTACACCGCCCGAGTTGCTTGCCCAGCTGATTGCCGATGGCCGCGGTGCCGTCTTGAGCTCGCCCCACTTTGGCCCGTTTGAGGCCGCTGCGGCGGTGGCGCGCGCGTTGCCGAACGGGACCGAGCTCGCCGCGGTGACCGATGAGCACGGGATCGGCCGGGCATTGCACCGGATCCGCACGCGGATGGGGCTTTCGGTCATTGACCGCGACGCGCCGCTCCACGAGGTCATGCGTGTCCTGCGCGAGGGCGGGATCATCGTGGTGCTCGCCGATCTCCATGAACCCGGGATGCGCGGCCACATCGTGGATTTTCTCGATGGCCGATGCATTTTGCCGGGCGGCCCCGCCGCGATCGCCCGCATGGGCCGTGCACCGCTGGTGCCGTTTGCCGTCTACCGGGATGGCCCTCGTCGCTGGCGCCTTGAGCTGGGTGCCCCAATCGATCCCCCGGCGTTGCGCGGCGGACGAGCGGATGAGCAACGGGCAACCCAGGAACTGGCGACAGCATTTAGCGCGGTGCTGCGGCGCATGCCAGAACAGTGGGACGCGATCGACCGGATTCCGTGGCAAGACAGGAGCGCCTCGGCACCCGATCTCTGACGACGGGGGCCCGCGGGGTGCTCGCCCTCATGGTCCGCGTCAGTCAAAATGTCGGCTGGCGCCCATGCCCATCTGCCGGCCCGGAGTGCCGTGCGATGACGACGACTGCTCAGGGACCGGGGCATCGGCGCGGTCCGGTCGTATGATGTCGGCATGTGGCTTCTCAGCCTGGCGTGGACGAACCTCATGCGTCGTCGCGCCCGCAGCTTGCTGACTGCGGTGGGCGTCTCCCTCGGAGTCGGGCTGATCGTCGCACTGCTGTCGATTAGCGCCGGCGTGCAAACGACGGTCAACGGCATCATCCACCTCGGCGGCGCAGACTTCGGGGTCTTCCAAGGCCATATCACCGATCTCACGCGCTCGCAGCTCCCGGAGGGGCTTGCCACGCAGGTCGCCGCCCAGCCCGGCGTCAAAGCGGTGGCGGCGATCAAGCTCGAAGTGACGACCGTCGACGGCGTGGATTCGTTCTTGGTCTTCGGCCTCAATCCCACAGAGTTCGCCGCGCAGCAATTCGTCATCACGCAGGGGACCCGGCCGACCGGCAACCAGGTGCTCCTGGGCGACCACGCCGCCAGTCAGCTGAAACTCGGCCCGGGTGACCGCGTGAACGTCGCCGGCCATTCGCTGCAGGTGTCCGGGGTCTTCCACAGCGGTAACACCTTCGAGGACGGGAGCGTCGTTGGTCCGCTGGCCCTGGTCGAGCAGGTGGCCGGCACTCCGGGCGAACTCACGTCCGTCGGGGTCATCGTCCGTGCCGGCGTATCCCCGAGCCAGGTCGCCAAGCAGCTCGAACAGCACTTCCCCGGACTGGTCTCGGTCACCGACCCCGGCCAGGCGGTCCAGATCGACACGACGAGCCAGCTGCTGATCAGCGTCGGCTGGGTGTTCGGGATCGTGGCGCTGCTGGTGGGCGGCGTTGGGGTCACCAATACCATGGCCATGTCGGTCATGGAGCGCAGTCAGGAGATCGGCATCCTGCGCGCGGTCGGCTGGCCGGGTCGCCGGGTCGCGCTCCTGATCCTCGCCGAGTCGATGGTGATCTGCCTGTTGGCCCTCGGGATCGGACTGCTGCTGGGATATATCGGGGCGCAGGTGCTGGTCGCCCAAGGATCCCTATCCGCCCTGGTCAGTCCCATCTTCGGGCCCAGTGTGTTCGCATGGGGGCTCGCGTTCTCGCTCGGAGTCGGCATGCTCGGGGCGATCTATCCGGTCTGGCGAGCGATCCGGCTCAGTCCGATCCAGGCGCTGCGGCGGGAGTAATCGGGCTCAGGCGACCGTCGCTCATGCGAACGACCCGGTCTGCGGCGCGCGCAACTTCGTCGTCGTTGGTCACCATCAGCACCGTCATGCCGTACTCGGACCGCACACGATTCAGGAGCGCCAGCACCTCGCCACCGGTCGCGGAATCCAGGGCTCCGGTGGGTTCGTCGGCCAAGAGCAGCGGGGGTTGGTTCGCCAGCGCGCGGGCGATGGCCACCCGCTGACGCTCGCCGCCCGACAAGATACCGGGCCGGCTTTCCAAGCGATCGGCAAGCCCGACCTCCTCCAGCAGCACCCGTGCCCGTTCGGCGCGCCGACGCCCGGAGCGCTCGCGGCCGATCATCGGGACCTGCACGTTCCAGGCAGCCGACAGCGTTGGGATGAGGTAGTGGAACTGGAAGATGAAGCCCACCTGGGTGGCGCGGTACTCGGGCAGGTTGTGGATCTGCGCCAACGGGCGCCCGCCAACCGAAATCGTTCCCGCGTCCGGACGATCCAGGGCGCCGATCAGGTTGAGCAGCGTGCTCTTGCCACAGCCCGAGCGCCCGGTCAGCGCGACGAACTCGCCCGGGTCCACATGGAGAGAGACATCCAAGAGCGCCTGGATCCGGCCCCCCTCAAAGGACTTGCGGACGTGTTCGCAGCGGACGTCGATGCCGCCGAGCGGACTCGAGCTCACGCCGCCGCGACCAGGATGGGGTAGTTGACCTTTGCCGTGGTTCCGAGCGCCGTCACGACAACCTGGAGGACCAGCTGCTGGCCGACGGAGGTGGTCGGCCAGGTCACGGCCTCGGTCCAGACGCCGTGGGGCGCGTTATGGACGGCCCCATTGTCGATCTGACCGACGACGACGCCCTGGTAGAGGACCTGCGCGTGGACCGTCGCGCTGACCAGTTTGCCCGCGCTGTCGGTGACCCGCACGGCGTAGTGCCACGCCTTGTTGGCGACCGGGGCGTGGCCGCTTGCCGTCATGGTGACGTGAAGCGCCAAGGGGACAGACGTGGATCCTGTCGCGGTCGGGGTGGTCGTCGAATTCGCAGTCGTTGCCGGGGTCGTGGACGTCGAGGGGGTCGTGGTTGCGGTTGAGCCGGTGCTATTCGTCCCCGACGAGCCACCACATGCGGCAAGACCGACCGGCAGGACCGCAACCAGCAGGACCGCAACGCTCGGCCGAATGCGTCGGCGCGAAATGCTCATCAGCTCTCCTTTTCGCAAGCCGCCGCACCGATGTGGACGGGCTGTCGTTCAGCGACGATGTGCGAGGCGGCCGGCCGGAGATACACACGGTGCCGCGCGCTGGAGTTCATCATGTCCTGACGCCTCCCGGTCCGCCTGTCGTCGGTGTGGATGCTAACACCTGGTCACGGGCGAGCGACGCGATTCTCGGCGCAGTGCAGCGTCATCGGGCCCGCCGCCAGCAACACGGTCGGCACACAGTTTCGGCGCGCGCGTGTCTACGATGGGGCGGCCCTCTCGATGAACCGCACCCGATGACCACGCCGGTAACCGACCCGCCGACCCACCGCGCGCTGCGCTGGCCCGTGCGCGCGGGCATCGGGCTGGTGATCGGCATCGCGATCATCCTGGCGATGCTGCGCATTCAAGCTGCCGACAGTTCAACACGCAGCATCTGGAATTCCACGCACCATGTCTCCCTCGGCTGGGCGGGTGCCGCGATCGCCTGCCAGCTGGTCGCCTATTGCGTGCCGCCGCTGCTGCTGGCGCGCCTGGTTGCGGGAACTCCGGTGCGGACATGGACGGCGGCGCGCATCACCTTTGCGGCGATCGGGGTCGGCAACCTCGTGCCCGGGCAACCGGCCACCGAGACGCTCATCGCCTATCGGGAGTTGAGCGCCCGCGGCGTGTCGCGCGCGCAGGCGGTCGCCGCCCCCTTGGTAATGCTCGTGGCGGTGCCGACCATCACGATGGCGCTCCTGGCGGGTCCGACGCTGCTGATCACCGGTGCGGGCCTCGGACTCCCGTCGGGCTGGCGCATCCCGGTACTGGCCGCCGGGGCCCTGGCGACAGTCCTCGGCATCGGCTTCGTGACGCTCGCGCTCGTGTCACGCATCCGGGCGAGATTGCCGCAGATATTGCGGGCCGATCCGATCCTGACCACGATGGGTGGACCTTCCGGCGCCGGCGTGCTGGTCGGCTTGGCCTTTATCGGCTTCTCGGCGGACAGCCTCGCGCTCTACAGCGCGGGCCATGCGGTCGGAGCAAATCTGCCACTCGCCGCACTGCCGGTCGCGTACATCGTCGCGACCGCCGCGACCGCGATCCCGGTCCTGCCGGGTGGGCTTGGGGCGGTTGAGGTCGCCGTGCCCCTGGTCTTCGCCGCCGCGGGCGCCAACTATGCGGATGCCGTGCTCGGGGTGCTGGCCTGGCGCGTCCTGCAGTTCTGGATCCCGACCCTGGCAGGGCTCGGCGCATACCTGTCGCTGGCCATCGAGCGACGCCGGCGCAACCGGCGGGCGGCGACCGGCCTGCCGGACCTCAGTTGAGCACGGGCTGGGGCCTACTCCTCGATCACCGGAATAATGCGGTCCAAGGGCCCCGGAAGCCACCAGTTCCACTTGCCGGCCAAGCGCATGAAGGCCGGCACCAAGAGCAGGCGCACCAGCGTCGCGTCCAGGAAGATCGCCACCGCCAGGCCCAGCGAGAGCTCCTTGAGGGGAATCAGGCGATTGGACAAGAACGAGAGAAAGACGATGATCATCAAGAGCGCTGCGGTGGTGATGATGCGCCCGGTCCGCGCCAGTCCAAAGGCCACCGCCTCGCGGTCGCTGCCGCCGCGGTCGCGATACTCGCGCACCCGGGACAGCAGAAAGACCTCGTAGTCCATCGAGAGCCCGAAGAGGATCGAGAACAGGAATGCCGGCACCCAATTGGTGACGTGGCCGAGGTGGTGGAAGCCCAGCAGGCTGTCCGCCCAGCCCCATTGGAAGACCGCGACGAGCACGCCATATGACGCCAGCACCGACAGGAGCGTCATCACGACCGCTTTTGCCGGCAGCACCACCGACCGGAAGAGCACCATCAGTACCAGGAAGGTGAGCACCATCACCAGACCGATCACGAACGGCAGCCGCCCGGAGACCGCGGCGGTGAAGTCGCGGTTCCCGCTGGCCGCGCCGCCGACGTAGACGTGCTCGCCGCGGATCTGGGGCCCGTAGACGTCGGCGATGCGCCCGGCCAGATCCTGCGAGACCGGACTGTCTTCATTGGCGGTGGGATAGACGCTGACCACCGCGGCGGTGCGGTCGGTGGAGTACGCCACGACAGGATTGATGCCCTGCACCGCGGAATCGGCCGACACCAGACGCTCGAGCGTCTCGATCGCGGCTGGCGGCACCGGCACGGTGCCGTCGATGACCACATTCACGGGATCCTCGATGCCCGGACCACCGGCGGCGATCAACTGCGCCGCGGCCACTCGCGACGGCGTCGACGGCGGCAGCGCGGTAAAACCGCTCGAGCCGGTCTTCATCACCAGCGCCGGGGACGCCAGCACGAGCAAGATCAGCGTGACCCCGATGATCACGGGCCAGGGGCGGCGCATGACCGCCTCCGCCCAACGCCCCCAGAAGCCAAAGTCACCGGAGTCCGAGGTCTCACGACGCGCCGGACGGCGCAGTACACGCCGTGCCCATGCCACCGCGTCGACACGGAACACTCGCGGCCCGAGCGCGACCAAGATGGCGGGCGTCAGCGTGAGGCTCGCGGCGACCATCATCGCGACGACTCCGATCGTGCCGACCGCAAACCCGGTGAAGATCGGCACCCCGACCGCGAGCATGCCCGCGAGCGCCATCGCAACCGTCAGGCCGCTGAAGAAGATGGCCTTGCCCGCCCGACCGATCGCAATCGCAACGGCGTCCAGGACATCAAAACCCTGGTGGAGCTCATCCCGATAACGGCTGACGATAAACAGCGAGTAGTCGACGCCAACGCCGACCCCGATCAGCGGCACGACGTTCTGGACATAGATCGACAGACTCATCAGCGACGCGACAAACCACAGTGCGCCCAACGTCGAGACCAGCGCCACCACCGTGACCGCAATCGGGATCCCAGCCGCCCACAACGAGCCGAAAAAGAGCACCAGCACCAGCAGAATCAAGGGGATCTGCGTGATCTCGGACTGGCGGAGATCGTGCTGGTTGACCGAGTTGAAGTCCTCGAAGATCGCCGGCCCCGAGGTCGCACCGACGTGCACATCGGGCGTCGACTGGGCCTCGGCGGCCCGGATGATCGCCGGCGTATGGGAGAGCACCTGGTCGATCCCCTCCGTGAGCCCGACCTGAATCAGCGCCGTGCGTGCGCGAGGGTACGCCAGGCGCGGGTTCTGGGCCGGAGTCACGACCCCGCCGACGACGGACCCCTGTGCGTTGACCGCCGCCGCGGTCTTGGCAATCACGGCCCGAAAGGCGGGGTCGCTCGGCGCAAGCGTGGGGCTCGTGAGCACCAGAGTCATGCTGGCCGGAAACTCGTTGGTGAATTTCTTGGCCACCACGTTGGTGGCGTTCTGCGAGGTGGAACCCGCGATCTGAAATCCACCCTGGCTGAGTTTGCTCGACAGACGCATCGCGAGCGGCGCCAGCACCACCAGGACCACCACCCACACCGCGATCACCCCGCGGCGGTGTCGCCCGCTCCAACGACCCAGGCGGCCGAAGATTCCGTTGGGAATCGGGCCGTGCGTCTCCGGCACGCTCACTCACCCGCTCCGCGCCGGCGCTCGCGGCACAGCACCGCCTCGCGGGCCCCGCCGTGCACATTGATCTCGTGCGCTGTCACTGGTCGTGCCACGTCTGCTCCGGAGGATCTGGTGACCTCGTCACGCCGGCAGGCCACGGGCGCACTGGCAGCTTGCCCGCTCGAGGATCCGGGTTCCACGTGGATCGGTCCGACCCAGCGCGGATGCCGGCGATCGTCCGAGGCGGATGCCAGCGGACGATCGCGCGGCGCGGCTACAGGATGGGGGACTTCGGCAGGTCGCCGCGTCGCAAGCGCCGATACAGGTCCAGCGCGTCCACGATGGTGGCGAGCGCCTCGTCGGGACCGAGCGGGTCGTCGACGACGACTTCCTTGTGTTCCAGTGCCTTGTAGTCCTGGAAGAAGCGGCTCATCTCACGCAGGACGTGCACGGGGAGTTCCGTGTACGTGCGGTAGTGATTGACCGACGGGTCCTTCGTGGCGACGGCGATGATCTTGTCGTCGATCCCCTTCTCGTCGCGCATCCGGAGCACGGCGATGGCGCGTGCGTCGACGATCGCCAGCGGCACGACGGGCTCCTGACCGAGCACGAGCACGTCGAGGGGATCCCCGTCGTCGCAGTACGTGCGCGGGATAAAGCCGTAGTTGGCCGGGTAGTGCACGGCCGAGTACAGCACCCGGTCGAGCTTGAGCAGCCCTGAGACCTTGTCGAGCTCATACTTGTTCTTGGAGCCCTGCGGCACCTCGATCACGACGGGAAATTCGCTCTCGACTTGGTGATCATCCACATAGACGTCGTGCCAGGGATTCACTGGCGTTCTCCTTCGGATCGCTGCAACAGGACAGACGCGCGCGCGGCTACGCCTTGACGCGTTCACGGCGGGCGTTTCGTACCCGTCCGGTTTGGGAGAGTTCCACTTTGCGCACCCGCACGCGCGTCGGGGTGACCTCGACGCACTCGTCCTCATTGACGAGCTCAAGTGCCTCGTCGAGCGAGAGTGCCCGGTAGGCATCCAGGCGCACGAGCTCATCGGCGGTCGATGAGCGGATGTTGGTGAGCTTCTTTTCCTTGGTCGGGTTCACGTCCAAATCATCGGCGCGCTGGTGCTCCCCGATGACCGCGCCCTCGTAGACATCTTCGCCGGGGCCCACCAGAAGCTGACCGCGCTCTTGGAGGCTCATCAACGCAAATGTGGTGGTGATCCCCGAACGGTCGGCGACCAGGCTGCCGTTCGTCCGGGTCTTGATCACGCCCTGCCATGGTTCCCAGCCCTCGAAGATCTGGTGCAGGATCGCCGTACCGCGCGTCTCGGTCATGAGCTGGGTGCGAATCCCGATCAGTCCGCGCGTGGGCACCAGATAGGTCATGCGTGCCCAGCCGTGGCTGTGGTTGGCGACGTCCTGCAAGCGGCCCTTGCGTGAGGCCAGCAGCTGGGTGATGGCGCCGATGTGCTCCTCGGGGACATCGATCATCAACCGCTCGACGGGTTCGTGCCGCTTGCCGTCGATCTCGCGAATCACGACCTGAGGGCGACCGACGGTCAGCTCGAAGCCTTCGCGCCGCATCGTCTCAACGAGGATCGCCAGCTGCAGCTCGCCACGCCCTTGCACCTCCCAGGTATCGGGACGCTCGGTGGGCAGGACCCGCAGGCTCACGTTGCCGACGAGTTCCTGCTCGAGCCGCGCGAACAGCATCCGCGCGGTGAGCTTGGACCCATCGCGCCCCGCCAACGGCGAGGTGTTGGTCCCAATCGTGACCGACATGCTCGGCTCGTCAACCGAGAGCACCGACAGCGGGCGTGGATCGTTGATGTCGGCGAGGGTGTCACCGATGGTGACCTCCGGGAGGCCCGCGACCGCGATCAGGTCCCCCGGTCCCGCCTCGTCGGCAGGCACCCGGTCGAGCGCCTGGGTGAGAAACAACTCGCTGACCCGGGCGCGCTCGATCGTGCCATCGGCCCGGCACCACGCGACCTGCTCACCCTTGCGGATCGTTCCATGATGGACGCGGCACAGTGCCAGGCGCCCCAGGTAGGGCGATGCGTCAAGATTGGTCACCAACGCCTGCATCGGATGGGCCTCGTCGTACACCGGCGGCGGGATGTACTCCAAGAGCACGTCAAACAGCGGCTTGAGATCCACCCCGGGCACGTTCGGGTCCAACGACGCCTGTCCCGCCTTGGCGTTGCAGTACACGATCGGAAACTCGATCTGCGACTCGTCGGCGTCCAATTCGATAAACAGGGCGTAGACCTCGTCGACCACCTCGGCGACGCGTGCATCAGGGCGATCGACCTTGTTGACCACGAGCACCACGGGCAGTCCGTGCGAGAGCGCCTTGGAGAGCACAAAACGCGTCTGCGGCAGCGGACCCTCGCTGGCGTCCACCAAGAGCGCGACGCCGTCGGCCATGAACAGGCTTCGCTCGACCTCGCCCCCGAAGTCGGCGTGCCCGGGCGTGTCAAGGATGTTGATCGTCACGTCGCCGTAGCGCACCGCCGTGTTCTTGGCGAGGATCGTAATGCCCTTCTCGCGCTCGAGATCACTGGAATCCATGACGCGGGTCGCGACCTCTTGGTTGGCGCGAAAGGCGCCGGTCTGCCAGAGCATCGCGTCGACGAGCGTCGTCTTTCCATGGTCAACGTGCGCCACGATGGCGACATTGCGCAGGTCATCTCTATGGGCCACAAATCTCCCTTATTACGGCGCGTGTGTGCGGCGAAGCCAGGTGCTCCGCTCATCGCCCCACCGGGCATGGTAGCGGGCTGACCGATATCGCCAAGCCCTGAGCCCCGGATGGACGCCGGCGCGTCCTCGCCAACGCCGCACCGTGCGCGCCCCGTGGCCCGGATTCCGGTCACCGCGGAGCCTCGGCCGGCGTCGCACCTGGTCGGCGGGCGGGCGACGACACCCCACCGCGCTCCCGCGCGCCGGATGAAATCAGGGTTCTCGCTTACCCCGAGGCGGCCGATACACAGCTCGAGGGCACCCCGCTGGCCGCCCCGTGCGCGACCCAGTCCGCTTGGGTCGCCGGCGCGACGGCCACCAACGCCGCCCCGGAGATCATCGATCGCCCCCAGACGCCGGTGAGACAGCTGACCAGGTCACGAGTCTGTGCGGCCACCGCCGCGACGGACAACTGGCCTTTGCGATGCGCCACCTCGAGCAGGCCCGGAATTCCCATCAGCTGCTGGGCCCAGTCTCCAATGCGCTCGCCGACCATGAACACGCTGCGCGCGCGCAGCCCGGCGCGGCCGACCGGCGGGACATCGACCGTCAAGCGGGGGTCTTGCCAGGGCTGACCCGCCAGGATGAACTGGCGGCGCCAGTCGACGCGCCCCTGCTGGGCGATCTCGCCGTAGGCGCTGCGGACACTACCGGTCGTGCCAATCCGCGCCCGCGCCGGCGTCACCACGGGGAAGCCGGGAAACGGTGCAAGTGCTTGGGTGATCCCCCCGACCCCGCCGGTTGTCCCCCGCATCAGGCGCGATCCACCGACGATCGCGAGGAATGCCAGGAGCATCACGCCGACGATCAGACCGCGGCGTCCGAGCGGCGCATGGCCGAAACGGCGCTGAGGGGGGTCCGGGTCCGGGTCCGGGTCTACCACCGCAGGCGCCCAGGGGCGCTCATGGGGACAACCTCACCGCGGCGCACGAGGTCAATCCGGGTCAACAGTGCCTGCATCGCGAGGTCCACCGTCGGGTTGAGCTGGAGCTCCGCACGCGTGCGCTCGATTTCCTCAAGCGCACGCTCACACAAGGCCGCGGGTACGCCGGCGGCGCCAATCTCCTCAATCAGATCCCGGTGACGGATGACCTCGCTCGCGCCAACGGCCATCGCCAACCCGTCAGCGACCACGCCGGCCGCGCCGGTCAGCACCGTCGCCCATCCATCGGAGACCAGGCGGCGGCGCTCGCGCTTTTCCTGGTCTTCCGCCCGCTTGGCGGCCGTGCGCCCGCCGCGCTTCCCGTCCAGCTCCTCGGCAGCCCGCCGGAGTTCGATCAGCGCGCCGGAGGCGTTCGCCGACGCGGCGGCCTCCATGCGGCGCTGCGCGTCCGCGACGACGCTGCCACCGGCGCGATCACCACGCAGGATGCTGATCCCGATCTCCACGCCGATTGCACGCATCGAGCGCCAAAAATCTCCGCCAGCAAGGGCCATCGGGCCTTGGGTTCGGGCACGTACCTCGGCCTCCCCGGGGGCCATCCCCTCCCCCACCAGGCGCGTCGCGATCGCCTGCCAGCCCGGGCTGCGAAACGGCACCGGGACACAGCGCGAGCGGATCGTCGACAAAACGTCTTCGGCGCGGTCGGTCACCAGGATGACGTGGGAGCCGGGCGGCGGCTCCTCGAGGGGCTTGAGGATGCGGTTGCCGGCGACATCACGCAATCGCTCCGCCCCTTCGACAATCGCCACCCGGCACCGGCCCACCACCGGGCGGGTCGAGAGATCGCGCAGTGCGTCTTCCAGGTCATCGACCAGGATCTGCGCCCCTGATGCGCGCACGATCGAGAGATCGAGCAGGGCGCGCGCGCTCGAGGGTTCCGGGGCGTCGATCAAGAAGGTCGCGACCTGCAGGGCGGCGGCACGCTTGCCCGTTCCGGGCGGCCCGTAGAACAGAAACTGCTGCGGAACGCGGCCGCGTGAGATGGCGCCGCTGAGGATCTTGGACGCCAGCGGCTGATCTTCGAGCGTTATGACCATGCCGCCGCCAGTGCGTCCATGATGCGCTCGTGCACCTGCTGTGGCGTGCCGGCCCCGGAGACCACGCGGATCCGGTCCGGATAGTGCGTCGCCAACTCCCGATAGCCGTCGGCAACCCGCTCATGGAATCCGCTGCCCTCGGCCTCAATCCGATCCCCGAGGCCCCGGCGCACCATCGCCACCTTCAGCGGCAGGTCCACGATGATCGTCAGGTCCGGCAGGCATCCGGCGACGGCCAGCGCGTTCGCCCGCAGCACGTCATCGACCCCGAGCCCGCGACCGACACCCTGGTATGCGAGTGACGAATCCAGGAAGCGGTCGCAGACCACCCAGTCGCCGCGCTCGAGGGCCGGCAGAATGACCTCTGCCACAAGTTGCGCCCGCGCGGCGGCAAACAGATATACCTCGGTCGCATCGGAGAGCGCCCCCCGATCAAGACCGAGCACCAGCTCGCGGATCTGCTCGCCGGCGGCCGTTCCCCCCGGCTCGCGCGTCTCAACCACCGTACGTCCTTCCGCGCGAAGCGCGTTCGCGGTGAGGCGGCTCTGCAGGCTTTTGCCCGACCCGTCAATGCCTTCGAGCGCGACAAACCGACCGCGTGACCCGGACCGGCTGGTCACCACGGGTGCACCACGACGGCCAGTGCCAGTATCGCCACGATGATGGCGGCCACGATGCCCCATCCAACCCACTGCGACCAGCCCGGGGGGGTGTGTTCGACATGGCGATGCTCGGCGTCGCGCGCCAGGCGCGCATAGACCGCCGGTCGGCCGTCCTCGCCGTGCTTATCGGATGCGGTCATGTGTGCACGCAGACCTGTCGACTCGCGATATTTCCCGTGGTGCGAACAGATTCGCTGACGCTCTGCAGTCTTCGGACGCATGTTGAGGCTACCAGGCAGACCGCCCGGAACAGCCCGATCTGCGGGTGGCGCACGCCGTCTGGGTGCAACCGTTGTGCAACCGTGCGGCCGATGAGCGTCAGGGTCGCGTCGCCCCAGAGCACGTTGCCCCGGAGCCGTGGCGAGGCGCGCATGCCCGGCGTGCGCGCGAGGCGCGCCAGCACATACGTCGCGCCGACGCGCGCAACGTATGTGCTGGCGATCAGTGCGGGTGTGCGTTCGGGTGGCGGTTGCCGGCGCGAGGACCGCGGCTGCTACCGGCGTGCGCGCGGACGCTGCGGACGGCGCTCGCCCGAAACGGCGGGTGCGGGTGGACGCGCAGGCGGCGTCATGGTGCGGGGAGCAAAGCGCGGCGGGCGCACAACCCCCCCGGCGAGGATCTGGCGCGGGCCATCCTCGATCATCCAGTCGAGGTCCTGCGGCCATACCCCGAGCGCCCGTGCGGCGACGTCGCGGCCCGCACCAACACCCGGTGGCCGCCAGGTCGCCGAATGGGCATCCGAGGCGAGCACGTGGATGAGCTCGTTGCGGAGCAAGAGCTCGGCGGTTTGCTTGACCAGCCGCCCGTGGTCACCGAGGAAGCTGGATGCATTGCTTTGGACGAGGGCCCCACGGCCAACCAAGTCGCGCAGGCGATCGGGATTGTGCTGAATTGCCTCGGCGCGCTCGGGGTGCGCGATCAAGACGCGGAACCCGCGAATCTCCAACTCCCCGATCAATTTCGGCAGCCGCACCGGCCAGCCCTCAAAAGGCGACTCGAGGAGCAACCAGCCGCTGTCGTTCAGACTCAAAAGGCGCAGTTCGTCGTCACCGAGGCGGTCGATCGCCTCGACGGCGATCTCGGCACCGGAGACAATCTCCAGCTCGATCCCGGCCGCGGCAAGTTCGTCCTGCAGGTGTGCAACGGCGGGCCGGATTACGCTCGCCTGGTTGGGATACTTGCGCGCAACATGCGGCGTGCATGCCATCGTCGTGATTCCCGCCGCGACCGCGGCGCGGGCCATCTCCAGCGATCCGTCGAGATCTTTGGGCCCGTCGTCGAGCCCGGGCAGCAGATGGTTGTGCAGATCAATCATTGCGTCAACGAGGTTAGCGCTGTGGGTCGGACAATGAGGTCCCGGCGGCGGAGCGCTAATCGATCGACGCACGATCCGGCGCGCGCGACCACCGGTCGCCGGCGCGATGGCCGCACTCGGAACGTGTCGCCGTGCCTGCGCGTATGACACCGTCGGCGGCTCGCGCTAGTCTTCGACGTCGCACGGGGCATTAGCTCAGATGGGAGAGCGCCTGGATCGCACCCAGGAGGTCGGCGGTTCGATTCCGCCATGCTCCACTCGCCCTCGAGCAAGGCACATTCTGTCGCAAACCGGAATACCGCCCCCATGGGCGGTTTTCCGCGTTTAGGGGCTGCGTGGCGCTCCCCCAACCACACCCGTCAGGTCGGGCGTCGACGGGCGTTACGGGAGCACGGTCCGGGGGGCCTCAACGGCCGTCGCACGCAATCTGACGCACAACGGCCACCAGCGCCCAGCACCTCCGACCCAGCACCGTCCCGGAGCGGGGCCGAGGCCCACTCATCCCCGCTGCGCGACGCGTCGACGCGGGTGGCGGTGCCGTCGGCGACCCGTTGGTCCCCGCGCGGACGTCGGGTTCATCCTCAAACCGGGCGACAAATGCGCGACGGTCCTGAGTGCGCACGCGCGAGGCGACCCTCGGCGATGCGGCGGTGGCTCTGTTGGTCGAGGACGCCATCAGGGCGGGAACCGCGGGGGTGCCGGCCGCCTCACGGCAATCTGCGATGCGCACACCCACTGAATGCGCCTTCGACGACCGCTGCGGGCGGCCAGATCGCGCGCGAAACCTCATTATCTTAGATTCCTTGTAGATTGAGAGGAACGCAGGCACCACCGACCGCGCCGGACGCCATGCGATTCCGCCTTGCGCATCGCGGGCGATGGTCGTTTGCAGCACTCCCCATCCGACTCCCCGTCGACGAAGGATCACCGTTGCCACGGAACGCCAAACGCCCATCGAGCCGCCGGAGCAATCCCCTCGGCCCAGGCGGGGAGCCCCTGCCGATCTACTCGGCCAAGGCGGATCTTTTTCGCGTGCTCGGCCATCCCGTTCGGGTGCGCATCCTCGAACTGCTGCGCGATGGGGAGCGATCGGTCGGGAGTCTGCAGGGGGCACTCGGACTCGACTCGAGCGGCACGTCGCAGCACCTGGCGCTCCTGCGGACCCACGGATTGGTTGCCGGTCGACGCGATGGCACGACGATCTACTACCGGGTGACCGCGACCGCCGTCTTCGAGCTGCTGGAGGCGGCCCGCGTCCTGTTGGGGAGCGTCCTCGGGCGCCAGCAAGCCCAGCTCGCCCAGCTCGCGGGGTCGCTCTCTGCGGATGTCGCGCTCAACGGCGACGCCACCCGCTCCTGAGGCCTGATATCCCCGACGTGGCGCCCGACGGCGCCGCACGACTGACGGCTGTTGCACCCACGGCCCGCTCCCTCGGATCGACGCGTGGTCGCCTCTGCACGTCACGGCGCGCCGCCGATCGGCGCGCGCGCTCATGATCGCGCTGATCGCCGTCATCGGTGCCATCGTGCTCGCTGCGGGCGCGGTCGCGCCCGTCGCCCGAGTTCAACTGGTGACCGTCCTGTGGCTCCAAGGCATCGGGCTCGCGCTGGTCGGCCTGGCCGGCGGGATCGTGTTCGCACGCGGCATCGACGTCGGCTCCGGCTTTCGCGGTGGCGTGCACCCCGCCATCGGCCTGGATCCCCTTACGGGCTTCTTTCTGGTCGTCATCGGCGTGACCGCGATCCCGGTGCTCGTCTACGCCGGCGGATACCTCCCCGGCACACCCCGCGCTCGCGCCGTGGCCGGTCTGGGCGGGGGTTTCCTGCTCGCGCTCGTCGGCGTCGTCTGTGCACGTGATGCGCTGGGGTTCCTGGCCTGCTGGGAGCTGATGACGATCCTTCCGGCGACGGCCATCCTGATCGCAAAGCCCGACGTTGGGGTACGGCGGGCGATCTTTGAATACCTCGCGATCACGCATCTGGGTGGCACCGGCGTGTGGATCACGCTGCTGGTGCTCGCCGAGCGGGGTGTCCTCGGCGGCGCAAGCCTCGCGGGTCGTGGCGCGCTGCTGGAGACGTGCATCGGCATCGCCGCCCTCATCGGATTCGGCAGCAAGTCGGGACTGGTGCCGCTGCACGTCTGGCTTCCCCGGACGCACCCGGTCGCACCCACCCAGCTGTCGGCACTGATGTCGGGCGTGATGATCAAGGTCGCGCTCTATGGACTGATCCGTGTGTGTTTCTGGTGGATGAGCCCGGCTCCATTGTGGATGGGAGTCGCACTCTTAGTCGTCGGCGCAACCTCGGCCCTCTCCGGAATTATCGCCGCGCTCATGCAGCGCGAGCTCAAGCGGCTACTGGCCTACAGCTCGATCGAGAACATGGGCGTGATCACGCTCGCGCTCGGGGCGGCGGTCGTCCTGGCCCACTCCGGTGCGCAGACATGGGCCACGATCGCGTTTGCCGCAGCGCTCCTGCACACGTTGAACCACGCGGTCATGAAGGCGGTCCTATTTCTGTCCGCCGGCTCCATCGAGCGCGCAACGGGGGAACATCGGCTC
>Ga0182030_10002500_pt1 | contig 38999 bp, 32 predicted proteins | sample 812S3MmetaG_FD_121299 | JGI IMG/M metagenome (GOLD analysis project Ga0182030, IMG submission 121299) | Permafrost microbial communities from Stordalen Mire, Sweden - 812S3M metaG (Illumina Assembly) | ecosystem: Environmental > Terrestrial > Soil > Wetlands > Permafrost | place: Sweden...
ATCTGCCGTTGCGCGGTGCGCTCATCATCGGGGGTGTCAGCCCCAAGCCGCAGCTGCAGGCGCTGGCTGCAGGGGTGGATGTGATCATCGCAACACCCGGACGGGTGCTCGATCACCTTCAGAGCCGGGCGCTGGACCTCTCGGGGATCCAGGCGCTGGTGCTGGATGAAGCCGACCGCATGCTGGATATGGGCTTCATTCAAACCATACGCCGCATCGTCGCCGCGCTGCCCAAGCAGCGGCAGACGCTGATGTTCTCGGCGACGCTGCCGGAGGAAATCCGCTTGCTGGCACGCAGCTGGCAGCGCAATCCCGCCGTCATCGACGTCGCGCCGCGCAACACGCCCTCGGAACTGGTTGATCATCGCGTCTATCACGTCGAGGCCTCCGCCAAGCATCCATTGCTGCGGCGTCTGCTGGTGGACGGTGGCGTACGTCAGAGCCTGGTCTTTACCCGCACCAAGCACGGCGCCAACAAGCTTGCCGAGCGCCTGGGCAAGGACGGTCTGTCGGTGGCGGCAATCCACGGTAACAAGTCCCAGGGCGCGCGTACCAAAGCACTGGATGACTTCAAGCGCGGACGGATCCAGGTCCTGGTCGCGACCGACATCGCCGCGCGAGGGCTCGATATCAGCGAGTTGCCGCATGTGGTCAATTTCGAGCTGCCGCACGTGCCGGAGGATTACATCCATCGCATCGGCCGCACCGGGCGCGCTGGCTCGAGCGGGGAGGCCATCTCTCTGGTGAGCCGCGAGGAGCGCGATCGCCTGGGCGCCATCGAGAGACTGCTTGGACGGCCTATTTCCGTCGCTGCCTGATCGCTGCGGATGCCGGATTATGTCATCGCCGCCTCGGGATTTTTCGCGATAGCTGTCGCAAAAAGCCCTCAGTTGTTAGGCCTGTGGCATCGGTGGTATAGATGTTGCCGCCTATGGTCATCAGCAGCACCGAAGTAACATCGTCGCAACGCGCCGTAGTTGGCTACAGCTCGTCGCGGCTGATGGAGTATTCGGAGCAGTATCTGCAGCTCGCGGCGCAGGCCGGCGCCTGCGAAGAGGCGACCGTCGCGACTCGCCTGATGCAGGACGTACCTTTGTACCGCATATGGGAACAGTCGCACGGGCGGCTGATGCGCGGCGTGGCTGCACGTCGCCGCCGCTCCCACCAGCTCGCCGAACTCAAGAAGATCAGTTTTCTGACCCTGCATCGCAAGGCGCCGTTCGAATACCTGCGCGATCGACGTGTGCATGGCCACGCGCGGCGCGCACTGGTGCGCACGCTGTTCGGGACGCAGGAATACACGCAGTGCATCCTGCGGGAACACACCGCCTACCTGAGTTCGGCGGCCACTTTCTTCTGCACCGATTCGCTTTGCGCCGATCTGATGCGCGAGGAGGCTTTCAGCGAGGCGCTGCTTCACTACCAGGACGCGTACAACGAATACTATCGCGCCTACTGCGATTCGCTGCTCGCGCACCAGGCCGGCGACACCTCGCCGCTCGAGTCGCTGCTGCCGTATCTGCGCTACCAGCTGAAGATCATTCGCGATCACATGCTCTCGGGCGCGCAGCAGGAGAGCGAGTTCGCGCAATTGCAATCGCTCTATGCAAGCCTGGGCGATACGCAGAAGCTGCCCATACTGCGCCAGCAGTAATCCTCGCCGACCGTCGAGTACCGATGCGGCTGAAATATATGCCGGGTACGCTGAAAATATTGTCAAAACGCTTGAGGTGGTGCGCGCCAACATACTGATTGAGCTCACTCGAGTCATGGCACACCGATTGCAATTCATCAATTGCATTGCCCGCTTCCACTTCAGAGGAGTTCTCCATGCCGAACAACAATCCGCACGGACACAATCAGTACACGAAGCGAGATCAGACTTCCAAACCCGCTCAGCCTGGCCAGGGCCGGGAACACAAGGGCGGCGAACACAAGGGCGGCGAGCATACGGGAACTGCTCCCTCGCAACCCCCGCACTCGGGCAACAACTCCGGCGCGGGTTCCAGTGGATCGCCGAGCGGCATCTCACGGCGCGGATTTGCGTCGATGGATCAGGCCACGCAGCGCGAGATTGCCAGCAAAGGCGGTCATGCCCAGGGCCGGGCCAACAATCCAGGCAATTTCGCCAACGATCGCGAAAAGGCGCGTGAGGCCGGACGCAAGGGTGGCGAGGCGCACGGCACCCACCGGCAATGAGGCATTGAGCAGCGATTGATCGGTACTGGAGGGGAGGATTTCAGGCCAGCGTGTGAAATACCCGCTGGACGTCTTCCTCTTGCTCGAGTTTGTCGATCAGCTCCAGCGCCTCGGTGGCCTGCGCCTCGGGCAGCTCGGCCGGTGTGGTGCAGACGAATTCGTGTTCGGCGGACAGCGGCACGATACCTCGTGCCTCGAGGGCCTCCTGCAGCCGACCGAAATTGTCGAATGCACACCGCAGGACCAGCTGCGGTTCACCATTCTCGCCCGTGCTCTCGCCCATCTCCTCGAGACCGTGATCGATCATGTCGAGTTCGAGCTCGTCCTGATCGATACCAGCCGGATCGAGCCGGAACACTCCCATTTTCTGGAACTGGAAGCTGACGCTGCCGGTGGTGCCGAGATTACCGCCGTTCTTGCTGATGATATTGCGCACGTGTGCCACCGTACGCGTCGGGTTGTCGGTGGCGGTCTCGATCAGCAGCGCGATGCCATGCGGCGCGTAGCCCTCATAGACGACCTCGTGATAGTTGGTCGCATCGCGGCCGCTGGCGCGCTTGATGGCCCCCTCGACCTTGTCCTTGGGCATGTTGACCGCACGCGCATTCTGCATAACGCGACGCAGCGTCGGATTCGAGGCCGGGTCCGCGCCACCGGCCTTCACCGACATGTTGATGTCCTTGGCGATGCGCGCGAACTGCTTTGCCATGCGGTTCCAGCGCGCGAACATGGCGTGTTTGCGGACTTCGAAAATGCGGCCCATGACTACTCCGGCGCCTGCGGCAGCTCGAGCGGGATCAGGATCATGCCATTCGCGACGCGTGCGGGCACGCGGATGAGGAATTCGCCCAGGCACACCCCGGCCGTGCATTCCCCGGTATCGATCGAGAAGTGGGCGCCGTGCGCGTAACAGACGATCTCGCGACAGTCGGCGGAAAGGAATCGGTCCTGTGCGAAATCCAGTGGACGCCAGTTGTGCGGACAGGAATTGATATAGACGCGCACCTGCTGGCCGCGCCGCACCGCGAACAGCCGGTCCTCGCGCTTGTGCGGCAGGAATCCGCGCGCGTGACCGTCCGGAATTTCCTCCAGACGGCACAGCTCGCGTTCACTGCCGCGACTGGTTTTCGCGGGCGCCAAAGTCAGTGTTTATCGCCCCCCGGCGACCATTTCTCGGTGAAATTGAACAGATAGATCTGCGAGGTCTGCTGGTTGGCGGGGATGAAACGCGGCTTCCAGCTGTCGTCGTGCAGATCCATGTCCGAATCGAATTCCATGAGCCCGCCTAAGGGACTGTTGAAGTACCAGAAGTTGTTCGAGCCGAGGATGTGACGGCCCGGACCCCAGAATGATTTGTAACCCTTCTTGACGAAGTTCCAACCGGCCTTGAGCATGTCGTTGAGATCGGGCACGTGGAAGGTGAAGTGCTGCAGGCCCGGTCGCGGCGCCTTGATCAGAAACAGCGTGTGATGCTCGAGCGTGCCTGCGGGCCGCATGAAGGGTCCCAGATTCGTGAATACGTCGACGGTGCGAAATCCGAGCCGCTGCGTGTAGAACTTCTCCGCCTTGTCGATATCGGGCGCGAACAGCACCACGTGCGACAGTGAGCAGATCGGGATGGGCGCATCGTCAACGGCGGCAATCGCATTGACGGGACGGTGTGAGTCCATGCCGGGAACATTAAAGTACCTTGGCGCGCTGAACTTGCGGCGGCGGCTCAACTGGAACCCGATCGGGTAGCCGCTGTCATCGTGCGCGCGCAGTACGCCATCGCTGCCGGCCTTGACCTCACGATCGCGGCTCAGTTCCGCGCCAATGGCTTCCAGCGTCGCCTGGTCGGCAACACCGTAGATCTGATCGCGGATGTTGGGCGCGGCGGCAATCGGTGCCGGCAGGCCGGCATCGCCGGACTTGCGCACGACGGCGCAGGTCCCGTCGAGCGCCTCGAAGGTGGCGCCGCTGGGCGCCGAATCAACCTTTTTGAGGCCGTAATCGGCCAGATACTGGAAGCAGGCATCGAGATCGTCGACGCCGAATACCAGAGCCTCGGGACCCAGAATTTTCAAAGTGACCTCCGTCGTGTCGGTCCGATTCTACATCGCCGCGCGGCCGCTGAATGCGGGGCAGATACAGGCGATCGCTGCACTGCTGGATGCAGCGGCAGCCGACATCGAGCGTAGTTGATCAGGCCGCGCGGGTGGCGAGCGAGATCTTGGGCTGTCCGCCAGAATCCATGATCAGCGGCGCGGGCTGTGGCACCCGCACGAACAGTTCCAGCGGCGAAGCTGGTGCCGACACATCGAGCAGTGCCGGAGCGGCTTCCCGCGGCACAATAATTTGAGCCGGCGCCGCGACGGCGCTTATCGGCCCGGCAGCTGTGGTTTCCGCCGCCGCGAGATTAGCGCTCAGCGCCGCCAGTTCCGGCGGCGGCGCACTCTCCTCGGGTGTCACCAGCCAACCGCGCACGCGCAGCGCGCGTCCGAGGCTGGCGCGGCTCGTGAGTACCGTGAAGGGCACCGCGATTATCATGCCGGCGAGCACCGGGATCATCCACCAGATGAATTTTGGCGCCAGCGCCAGAATGGCAGCGCCCCACACCAGTCCGAGAATCAGATGCCACTTGTGCCGCATCAATCCCTCGCGCCAACTGATGCCGCGATCGCCGCGGGGCTGGGCATCCCAGCCGACACTGCGGCCAAACAGGGCACTGACCACAAACGTGGTGTGAAACAGCATCATCGTGGGAGCCAGCAGCATGCTCATGAATTGCTCGAAGCACACGCCGGCCATGAGACGACGCGCGCCGCCAAACGCGGCGCGCAGGCGCGAGTCTCGCAGCGCGAGGGTGGCGCCGAGCAGCTTGGGCATGAACAGCATCACCGCGGTCATGGTCAGCACCGCGGCGATTTCACCGTCGCGGTACTGCGGCCACGCGGGGAACAGCGTGTGCGAGCCGGGCTGGAAATACTGATGTCCCATTACTGCCTGGATGCTCGTGAGGATCGAGCTGACGACCAGCACCACGAACCACATGGGCGAGGTCGCATAGCCGAGCACGCCAGTCAGCATGTGAAGACGATTCAGCCAGTGCAGGCCCGGCAAGGTCATCACACCCAGGTGCTGCAGGTTGCCCTGTGCCCAGCGACGGTCGCGGGCTGCATAGTCGATGACGTTGGTCGGCACCTCTTCCCAACTGCCGGTGATATCCGGTACGAGCCAGGTGGCGTAGCCCGCGCGACGCAGGAAGGCGGCCTCGACGATGTCGTGGCTCATGATCTCCCCGCCGAAGGGCGGCGAGCCCGGCAGGCGCGGCAGTGAGCAATGATCGGCGAATGCGCGCAGCCGGATGATGGCGTTATGGCCCCAGTAGTTGCTTTCCCCGAGCTGCCAGAAAGTCAGACCACTCGCAAACAAAGGTCCGTTCAGGCGCACGGCGAATTGCAACAGCCGCGCGAACAGCGTTTCGCGCCCAGCCAGCAGCGGCAGCGCCTGGACGATGCCGACCTTCGGGTGGGCATCCATCATCTGCGCGAGAGTGACCAGCGCCTGACCCGACATGATGCTGTCGGCGTCGAGCACGATCATGTAGTCGTACGCGCCACCCCAATTGCGCACAAACTCGGCAATGTTGCCGGCCTTGCGACCGAGGTTGTCGGTGCGGCGGCGGTAGAAGAGCCGCCCGCTGGCGCCATGGCGCGCGACCATCTCCCGCCATGCCTGCTCCTCGAGCAACGCGATCTCGGGCCGGCGCGTGTCCGAGAGCACGAAGAAATCGAAGCTCATGGCCTGCGGCATTTTGGCGAGTGAGTTCCAGATGGCATCGAGGCCGGCGAACACGCGCACCGTATCCTCGTTATAGATGGGCGAGACAATGGCCGTGCGGCCCTCGAGCGGACGCAGCGGATCGCCATCCGGATGCAGCGCTGCCGGATCTCGCCCTGCCAGACGTACGGCGAACCCGGCAATTGCGGTCCAGAAGGCGCCTGACATCCAGATGAATAGCACCACGAACAGCGCGAGCCCGGTCAGCTCGAGCGGCCCGAAGCCATTGGTGCGCAGGATGTCGAGCATCAGGAACCCGCCCGCGAACGCGGTCAGGAAAGTCAGGGTGAAGAACGCCCCTCGGCGCCAGTGCGCCTGGGTACGGAGCCATCGCTCCGTCGGCCCGGTGTTCTTCAGGGTGTCCATAGATAAGTCCAGGTCTCCGTGAGGGCTTCGCCGTATAAGGTCAAATAGCACCGCAGATCGGCCGGTTGAGCGCCTTTCGGCGTGATCCGGAAGGACACCCGCCAGACGCCATTTTCCGACAATCGTTGCACGGACACGGTATCGACATCCGCATTGTGTGCACTGAGTTCAGCCTTGATCGGTTGATTGGGGCCGAGTGTATCGAGATCACCGCCGGTAAAGTCAATCAGCACTCGCCGTGAATTATCCAAATGCCCGCGGACCGCACTGGTACGTGTCGCGATTGACCGACCGCCGGGCGGCCGCCGTTCAGAGTCCCCGTAGGCGGACAACAGGTACATGAAACTTGTCGGCTTGTGAGGCACCAGGTGGGCGGCCGGCACCCAGTAGCTGACGATGTTGTCGTGGATTTCTTCATCGGTCGGGATTTCGACCAGCTCAATGTTGCCCTTGCCCCAGTCCCCCAGCGGAGCGACCCAGTAGCCCGGTCGTCGCTGATAGTGCGCTTCCTCATCCTGGTAGTGCGCAAAGTCCCGATCTCGCTGCGCCAGTCCCAGGCCGCGCGGATGCTCATCCGAAAAGCTTGAGACACGTAGTGATTTCGGGTTGACCAGCGGCCGCCACAGCCACTCCCCGCCGCCGGTCTGCATCAGCAGTCCGTCGCTGTCGTGGACTTCCGGCCGGAAGTCGTCGAACTGGCGCCGGTGTTCCTCCCCATAGAGGAACATTGACGTCATGGGCGCGACGCCGAGCTTTTCGACATTCTTGCGCGCGTAGAGTGTGGCGGTGACTTCCACGTCCGTGGTCGCACCCGGGCGGATCTCGAATCGGTAGGCGCCGGCCAGGCTCGGGCTATCGAGCAGCGCATACACGGTCAGCGTCCGCTGGGCGGGGCCCGGACGGACCAGCCAGAAATCGCTGAAGTAGGGAAACTCTTCGCCGTCCGTGGTGGCCACATTGAGGGCGAGACCGCGCGCCGAGGCCCCGTAGCTCTGGCCGCGCCCGAGCACGCGAAAGTAGGAGGCCCCGAGGAACGCGATTAATTCGTCCTTGTAGTCTGCGGTCTGCAGTGGGAAGTGAACGCGCAGTCCCGCATACCCCAGATCGGCCGGCAGGTTCTTGGCGAGTGCGGCGTTCTTGCCAAAGTCGAACTGTCCCGGGTTGTATCGGACCGGGACCACACCCTGGTCGGTAACCTCATTGATATTGACGCGTTTGTCATAATTTGAGCCGCGATGGAAGAACTCGACCTCGAACAGCGACTGGTTACGCCACAGGGAGCTGTCGGGGCGAAAGCGGATATCGCGGTAGTCGTCATAGCTGATCCTGGCGAGCGAATCGGGCAGTTTCTCGCCGTTTTCCCGATAGGGCTGCTCGGCACGCTGCTGTGCCAGGCGTTGGATCGAGTCGAATCCGAAGCTCACCACTGGCGCCGGCAGCGCAGGGCGAGGGCGCGGCGGGGCGGCGCTCGAGTGCTGGAGCACCGCTGCGACGACCGTTACGGACAGCAGTAGCCATTGATGAGCCTGCACGCCTTAATTCCCCAGCCCTGGATCACGTTGTCCCGGGTGCCAATCCTACGCGGTTCCGGTGACCTGTTCGCGCCGTCGGCGTTGCGCGTACACCCAGGTGAACTCCGCGCCGAAGAGGAAAATCTGCGCTGCATAGTACAGCCACAGCAGCAGTACCAGCAGCGAGGCCGCGGCCGCATAGGCGGAGGTGGTCGCGCTGCGACCGAGGTAGTAGCCGATGCCAAGCTGCCCCAGGCTCAGGAGCACCGCTGTCACGCTGGCACCGCGCCAGACGTCTCGCCAGTTTAGGGAGACGTTGGGCAGGAACTTGAACAACATGGCGAACAGCACCGAGTAGGCGCCAATCGACAGCGACATGTTCAGCGCGTGCAGCAGTAGTCCCTGCTGGGCGAACATGCGCGAATGCTGTACCAGGGCGGCAAGGCCGACGCTGACGATCAGTGAGACCAGTAGCAGGAAGCCGAATCCGAGAATGAGTCCAAAGGCCAGCAACCGCGCCCGTATCAGCTTCGTGTAGCCGGAGCGTTCGCGTTTCGGCGCCCGCCAGATGCGGTTCAGATCGTTCTGCAGCTCGATCACCACGGAGCTGGCTCCGACCAGCAGCAGTACGATGCCGACCAGGGTTGCCAGCACTCCCGTGCCGAGGTTCGCGGTGGCATTGAGCAATCGCTCCACCGACTCGGCACCGATGGGGCCGATCAACTCCCGAAACTGGGCGACCACCGCCGTGCGTGCCTGCGTGGCGCCGAAGACCACTCCAGCCACGGCACTGGCGATGATCAGCAGCGGCGCCAGCGAGAACGCGCTGTAGAAGGCCAGCGCCGCGCCCATGCTGGGCGCGTCGTCCGCCAGCCAGCCCTTCCCGGCATGTTCCAACAGTGCAAAGTGCCGCCGTAAACTCGACATGTGTCGAGCTTATGCAAGCCATCGGAGGCCGCTATCGGCGTCGGTGGCGGAGCGTTGGGATGAAGTCCTACGTCAGGGGTGCGCTGCTCAGCAGCACGACAGCTCAGCGCGGCGCCATGCGCAGCGCGCCATCGAGCCGGATGGTTTCGCCGTTGAGCATGCTGTTCTCGGCGATCTGCACCACCAGTGCCGCGTACTCGGAAGGCCGGCCCAGGCGCGGCGGAAACGGTACCTGCTGCCCCAATGATGCCTGCGCGGCCTCGGGAAGCGCTGCGAGCAGCGGGGTGTGAAAGATCCCTGGTGCGATCGTCACCACGCGAATACCCGAGGTGGCCAGTTCGCGCGCCATCGGCAGTGTCATGGCGACAATGCCGCCCTTGGAAGCGGCGTAGGCGACCTGGCCGATCTGCCCGTCATAGGCGGCGATCGAGGCGGTCATGACGATGACACCGCGCTCCCCCTGAGCATCAGGCTCATTGCCCTGCATCAGCAGCGCCGCGGCCTTGGAGCACAACAGCGTGCCGACGAGGTTGACCTCGATCATGCGGCGGAAGAAATCGGCGCTCATGGGACCTGCGCGGCCGATGAGCCGGCCGGCGGTGCCTATCCCCGCGCAGCTGACCGCGAGGTCCAGCCCCCCGAAGCGCTCGCATGCCTGTGCCATGGCAGCCCCGATGGCGGCCTCGTCGGTGACGTCGCCGGCGAAGAAATGTGCCCGTGTGCCCAACGTGGCCGCCGTGGCCGCGCCCTGGGCGGGGTTGAGATCAAACAGGATCGCCTGCCCGCCATCGGCAATGACGCGGGCCGCGACCGCATGGCCCAACCCGGAAGCACCGCCGGTTATGAAGGCGCGGATGCCAGCGAATTTCATAAAGCCGTCATGCCCCTGTCGGTTTTCCGATACCCCCGCCGCTTCGGCGCCGCATTATCGGCTATCCTTTGCAGCCGCGCTCGCAGCTTAAGCGCTGGCAGTTCCGGCAAGGGGGTCGGTGGATGAGTATCGTTCTGGTCGGCATCAAGCGCGTCATCGATTACAGCGTGCGCGTGCGCGTCAAACCCGACGGCTCCGGCGTCATCACCGACGGGGTCAAGATGAGCATCAATCCCTTCGACGAGATTGCGCTCGAGGAAGCCCTGCGCATCAGGGAGCGCGGGCTTGCCAGCGAAGTCATCGCCGTGGGCATCGGGACGGCGGACATCCAGGCGCAGTTGCGCAGCGCGCTCGCGATGGGCGCGGACCGCGCGCTGCTCGTACAGGCCGAGGGCACCGTGGCACCATTGACCGCCGCGCGCGTGTTTCTGAAGCTGGCGGAAAAGCATCAGCCCATGCTCGTGATTCTGGGCAAACAGGCAATCGATGATGACAACGGCCAGACCGGGCAGATGCTGGCGGCGCTTTGGGATCGGCCGCAGGCCACCTTCACGTCCAAGCTCGAACTCGACGGCGGCCGTGCGCGCGCGACGCGCGAGGTCGATGTGGGACTTGAAACTATCGAGGTGGATCTGCCCGCGGTGATTACCACCGACCTGCGACTGAACGAGCCGCGCTACATCAAGCTGCCTGACATCATGAAGGCAAAAAAGAAGCCGCTCGACCTGCTGAGTCTGTCTGAGCTCGGGGTCGAGCCGGCGGCGACGAGCCCGACCGTGGCAAAGCTTGCACCGCCGCCAGTACGCTCTCGCGGCATCATGGTCAAGAGCGTTGAGGAACTGGTCGGCGCGCTCAAGCAGCGCGGAGTCATTTAAATGAGCGAGATCCTGATCGTTGCCGAGCATGCCAATGGGCGACTCAACCAGAGCACGGCCAAGTGCGTGAGCTGCGCGCTGGGAATTGGCGCTGCGGCAATCGACATCCTGGTGCTGGCGGCCAGCGCCGGTGCGGTGGCCACTGAAGCTGCCGCGATCCAGGGGGTGCGACGCGTGCGCACGCTCGAACGGCCCGAGAACGCCGAACCGCTGGCCGCGGTTTTTGCCCCACAGGTCGCGGCAGTGGCCAAGCGCTATACGCATCTGCTGGGTCCCTCCACCACTTTCGGCAAGGACCTCATGCCGCGCGTGGCCGCTTTGCTCGGGGTCGGCCAGATCAGCGATGTGATGGCGGTGGAATCCGCCAACCGTTTCGTGCGCCCCGTGTACGCCGGCAATGCGCTCGCGACGGTCGAAGCGCCGGCCGGGCAGATCATCGTGCTGACGGTCCGGGCGGCCTCCTTCCAGCCGGCTGCCAATGGTGGCCAGGCGAGCATCGAGGCGGCGACCGCGGATGTGAGTCTGCCGACCCACACACGATTCCTGTCGCGCACCGCGGCGAAATCGGATCGACCGGATCTGCAGACCGCCCGGCGCGTGGTGTCCGGTGGACGCGCGCTTGCGAGCGCCGAGAATTTCAAATTGCTCTATGGCCTCGCCGATGCGCTCGGGGCCGCAGTGGGCGCCTCGCGTGCGGCCGTAGACGCCGGTTACGTGCCTAACGAGATGCAGGTTGGCCAGACCGGCAAGATCATTGCGCCCGAACTCTACATGGCCCTCGGCATATCGGGAGCCATCCAGCATCTGACGGGCATCAAGGACGCGCGCACCATCGTCGCCATTAATAAAGACGGTGAAGCACCGATCTTCGAAGTGGCGGACATCGGCCTCGTCGGTGATCTCTTCCAGATAGTGCCCGAACTCGAGCGGGTGCTGCGCGCGCAACGCGCCTGAAGAACCCCTCATGCTCACGCGCCGCACGTGGCTGCTCGCAGCGTCCGCCGTGGCAGTCCAGCCACTGTCCGCGTGGGCTCGCGCCAGCGGCAGCGGGCTGCCGTTTCCGCTCTTCGATGCGCACGCGCACCTGAAGTCCGATGATCTGCATCGCTACCCGCGAGCCCCGGCCGCGCCGCCGGGCCCCGGACCGTCCCTGCCCCAGCCGACCGGCGAGACGCCGGAGGTCGTGCGCGTGCTGCGCTGGATGGATCAGAACGGCGTCGGGGCTGCCGCGGCCGTGCAGCACCGCGGCACTTACGGTGTCGACAATCGCTACCTGCTGGACAGCACGGATCAGTACCGGACACGCCTCGTGCCGGTGGTGGTGCTCGATGCGGAAGATCCGAAGACTCCCGACCTGGTGCGGCAACTGATTGAGCAGCATGGGCTCGCAGGAGTACGGCTGACCGGCATGCGCGGCAGCGCCAGCGCGATGTCGTGGCTGAGTTCGCCGGCCGCGCATCGCACCTGGGCGGTGGTCAACGCAACCGGGCTTGCAATGGACCTGATGACGCTGCCGCCGGGCTCGCCCCCCGAGGCGCTGGCCGAATACGCACGGCTGGCCCAGCAATATCCGCAGGCGCGCCTGGTGCTCGATCACTGCGGCTGGCCGATCGCCGATGGCCCGCCGCACTATGGGTTGGACGATGCGCATCGCGCGCTGATCGCGCACCGGAATATTTACTTCAAGTTCACGACCGTCAATCTCGAGGCGCTGCGTGTCGTGCAGGGGAATGCCCGGGATGCGCTGCGCCACTATGTCTCGGTATTCGGGGCCGACCGGCTGCTCTGGGGTTCCGATATCGGCAATTCGGCCGGCCTGTATGCCGAGATGGTCAGCCGCATCGTGCAGGCCTCGGCGGGACTCGGCAAACGCGAGCGCCGGCAGGTATTGCACGACACCGCCGAGGCGGTGTTCGTCGCGGGCGGACGGCGCGCCTAGGCGCGCGGCGCGATCATGCGCGAACCGCGACTCGACAACCCGATCTGGCACGCGCTCAACGGCCCGCATCAGCACTGGGCGCAGGGTCAGGGCGCGCTGCAGTGGTATCCACAGGACGTGGCGCCATTCTTCGCCATTCCATCCTCCGATACGTTGCTCGAACCGGATCTGCCGCAGCGTCTGGGGCTGCGCGGCAATGCCTACCTGATGGGCGTGCTACCGAATGACTGGCCGCGGGGCTGGCGCGTTCATTCCCGAACCAAGGTCGTGCAGATGACCTTCGCCGGTGGCACGCCGCTGTGGGAGCCCTCGGCGCATGTGCTGCTCGAGCCTGCCGACCGGGAGGCCATGAACGGGCTGGCCGCGATTGCCTTTCCGGATTTCTTTCGCGCCCGCAGCGCCGAGCTCGGCACATTCATCGGCATTTCCGAGCGGGGGCGGCTGCTGTCCATGGCCGGCGAGCGTATGGCGCTGCCCGGCATGCAGGAGCTCAGCGGAATCTGCACCCACCCGGATTTCACGGGACGCGGTTATGCCGGCGGACTCACGCGCGCGCTGCTCCGTCGCCACCGCGAGCTGGGCCTGCACTCCTTTCTGCACGTGAGCGCCAGCAACGTGGGTGCCCGGCGCCTGTACGAGTCGGTGGGATTTACCGCTGTCGCCACACTGCCGATAGTCCAGATCGAACCCCCCGAGCAGAGCTCGACCCGGCCCATCGGTCATTGATGGATCATTCGCCCTCTGGCAGATCGAACACCAGCACTTCGGCCTCGCGGCCATCCTGCAGCGTCAGAGCCGAGGTCTGGGCGAGCTTGAGCGCATCGCCGCTGCCCAGCGCAACCCCATTCGCACGCACGGCTCCCCGCGCGACATGCACATAAAGTCGCCGTGCGGGCCCGACTTCCAGCGTAGCGCGCTCATCGCTGTCGAACAGTCCGGCATAGACGCGCGCGTCCTGATGAATCAGGACCGATCCGTCGGCGCGGTCGGGTGAAGCGATGAGCCGCAGCCGACCGCGTTTCTCCGCCGCGTCGAAGGTCTTCTCCTCGTAGCTCGGCTCGATGCCCTGCACGTTGGGCGTAATCCAGATCTGCAGGAAATGGACCGGCTCGCTGCGCGAGGGGTTGAACTCGCTATGGCGCACGCCGGCGCCTGCGCTCATGCGCTGCACGTCGCCGGGACGAATAGTCGAGCCGTTGCCCATCGAGTCCTTGTGAGCGAGCTCACCGGACAGCACGTAGCTGATGATTTCCATGTCCCGATGGCCGTGGGTACCGAAGCCTGCGCCCGACTGGACGCGGTCCTCGTTGATCACGCGCAGCGGGCCGAACTCGACGTGCTGCGGATCGAAATAGTCGGCAAAGGAGAAGGAATGAAACGATTTCAGCCAGCCGTGATCGGCAAAGCCCCGTTCGTTTCCCCGGCGGATCTGACTGGTGTTCATGGGAAGCCTCCTGGTTGCCACGTAGGATATGTTCGATTTATTGAATTAAAAAGCGCAATATTTGGTTCATTATGATCAATAAAGCTGATTCAAAAAACACCCCTCCGCGAAGCTCGCTCGATCACTGGGGCGTGCTCGCGGCGGTCGTCGATCAGGGGGGCTTTGGCCCGGCTGCCCTGGCGCTGCATCGGAGCCAGTCGGCCGTCAGCTACGCGATCGCGCGGCTCCAGAGCGCGCTTGATGTGGCGCTCTTCAGCCACGAGGGCCGCCGCGCGGTGCTGACGGCGGAGGGTGACACGCTGCTCAGGCGGGCGCGGCCGCTGCTGCGCGACCTCGCCACGCTCGAACGCCTGGCGCGCAGCATGAAGCAGGGCTGGGAGAGTGCGCTGCGGCTGGTCGTGGATGCCGCGTTTCCGCGCGAGTTGCTGCTGAAGATCCTGTCGGAGGTGCGGCAGTTGTGTCCGAACACGGAAATCAATTTGTCGGATGCCGTGCTTTCGGGCGCTGAGGAGGTCATCAGCGATGGCAGCGCCGATGTGGTCGTGACGAGCCGCGTTCCGCCGCAGTATCTCGGGGAGTTTCTGATGGATGTGCATTTTATCGGCGTTGCACGCCCCGACCATGCACTGTTCCAGCTCGAGCGTCCGCTGACCGTGGACGATCTGTCACGGCACGTACAGATGGTGGTGCGCGATTCGGGTACGCGGGCACCGCGCGATGAAGGCTGGCTGGGTGCCGAACGACGTTGCACGGTCAGTAGCCTGGAAGCATCCCTGGCCATGATCGAGGCGGGGCTGGGATACGGCTGGATTCCCGAGCACCTGATTGCTGAACCGCGCCGTCTGGGAAAGGTGCGCGCGCTGCCACTCGGTGCGGGCGGCACACGCAAATTATCATTGCACCTGGTGGTCGTGCGTCCGCAGCCGGTCGGTCCGGCAACGCGCGTGGCCGTGGAGTGTTTCGAGCGTCATCGACCGTCGGTAGAACTGGCGGGTGTGTGAGACCGTAAATCCATGAGTGACGATAGCGCACGCGGCGTGTTTGCAGCGCTGTTCCCGACCGGCGCGGGACTGCAACGTTGTTTTCTGCGCACTGACAGCGGACGGGAATTGCGCTATACGGAGGCGCTCGAGCAGTCAGCGGCCATGGCGCACCTGCTGAACTCAGTCGGCGTGCGGGCCGGCGATCGTGTCGCCGTACAGGTCGAGAAGAGTCCGGAGGCCGTGCTGCTGTATCTGGCCACGCTGCGCGCCGGAGCAGTCTACCTGCCACTCAACAGCGCCTACACGGCCGCCGAACTCGAATATTTCCTCGCCGATGCCGAGCCGGCGCTATTCGTGTGTGCGCCTGAACGCGCGGCCGTGCTCGAGCCGCTGGCGCAACGGCTTGGTGTGCCTGCGGTATTCACGCTGGGCACCGGCGGGGAGGGCACGCTGCCCAGTGCCGCGCGCGCCTTTCCATCGCAATTCGACACGATGGCGCGCGCCCCGGACGATCTGGCGGCGATTCTCTATACCTCGGGGACCACCGGCCGTTCCAAGGGCGCGATGCTCACGCAGCGCAACCTCATCTCCAACGCGCGGACGCTGGCCGCGTTGTGGCAATTCACCACCGCAGATGTACTGCTGCACGCGCTGCCGATCTTTCATATCCACGGGCTCTTCGTCGCCATCAACGTGACCCTGGCCGCCGGCAGCCGTCTGCTGTTCGTGCCGCGATTCGACGTTGACCTGGTGCTGCGCCATCTGCCCGGCGCCAGCGTCATGATGGGCGTGCCCACGTTCTATGTGCGTCTGCTCAAGGATGCGCGGCTGAATCGCGAGCTCGCATCCGGTTGCCGTGTCTTCATTTCCGGATCCGCGCCGCTGCTGGTGGAGACGCACCAGGAATGGCAGCGACGCACCGGGCAGAAGATTCTCGAGCGCTACGGCATGTCGGAGACCGGCATGAACACTTCCAATCCCTATGACGGCGATCGAGTGCCGGGTTCGGTGGGCCTGCCCCTGCCCGGGGTGGAGCTGCGCATCACCGATACACGCAGCGGTGATACCGTCCCCGCGGGCGAGATCGGCATGATCGAGATCAGGGGTCCCAATGTCTTCGCCGGCTACTGGCGGCAGCTTGAGAAGACGCGGGCGGAATTCCGTGATGACGGCTTCTTCATCACCGGGGATCTCGGCCGCGTCGATACGCGCGGTTACCTCACCATCGTCGGCCGTGCCAAGGACCTGGTGATCAGTGGCGGCTACAACATTTATCCGAAGGAAATCGAAAGCGAGATCGATGCGTTACCCGGTGTCATCGAGTCAGCCGTGTTCGGCGTGCCGCATCCTGACTTCGGCGAGGGCGTCACGGCTGCCGTCGTGCGCGCCACTGGTGCGCCGCCGCTCTCGGAGGCCGAAGCGCTGGCCGCGCTGCGAGTGCGGCTGGCTGGTTACAAACTGCCCAAGCGAGTGATCTTCGTCGAGGATCTGCCTCGCAACAGCATGGGGAAGGTGGAGAAGAAGCTGCTGCGGGAGCGGTACGCCGGTCTCTATGTCGCCTAAACGTGGACAGATGGCCGAGCCGTCGGCCACCAGATAAAATTGAGGGAAACGGAGAAGGCTTATGAACCGATGGTTATGGAGTGTCGCAGGAATCAGTTTCATCGCCGGTTGCAGCCAGTCGGGTGCGCCGCAGGGAACGGCCGCCACTGCGCCGTTGACCTCCGGCCTCGACACGCAGTACATCGATGAGGGCGTGCGCGCGCAGGATGACATTTATCAGCACATGAACGGCAAGTGGCTCGCCAGCTTCGAGATTCCGGCGGACAAGAGCAACTACGATCAGTTCAGCAAGATCTACGACGATGTGCAGAAACAGCTGCGCGACGTGGTCGAGGGTGTGCAGAAATCGGTCGATGCCTCGGATCCGGATCAGCAGAAGATTGCCGATATTTACACGAGTTTCATGGACGAAGCGGCACTGGAGCCACTCGGTCTGAAGCCGCTGGCGCCGGAATTCGCGCGCATCGATGCGCTCAAGGATCGCAGCGAGATCCCCTCGCTGATCGCGCATTTGAACCAGATCGGCGTTGCGGCGCCCTACACACCGCAGGTGCATCAGGATGCAAAGGATGCGACCCGCTATGTGTTCGACCTTGGCCAGAGCGGTCTCGGGATGCCCGATCGCGACTATTACCTGCTCGATGACGCACAGCTCAAGCAGACCCGCGCGAGTTATGGCGAACACATACAAAAGATGCTGACACTCGCGGGCGAGAAGAATGCCGCGCAACAGGCGCACGACATTCTTGCGCTCGAGACGGCACTGGCAAAGGTGCAGTGGACCAAGGTCGAGAATCGCGATCCGGTCAAAACCTACAACAAGGTCGAATTCACCAAACTCGCGACGCTGGCACCCGGCTACAACTGGAAGGCATATCTCGCCGACTCGGGTGTCGAGGGCAAGATCGACTACCTGGTGATCAGCCAGCCGACCTATATCAGCGGGTTCAATCATCTATTGGCGCAGACGCCGCTGCCCACCTGGAAGGCTTATTTTCACTGGCGTGTCCTGAGTGCCTACGCGCCTTATCTCAGCAAGAGTTTCGTCGATGAAGATTTCAATTTCAGTGGCACCGTGCTGCGCGGCGCCAAAGAGAACGAGCTGCGCTGGAAGCGTGGCATTGAACTCGTCGACGGCGCCATCGGCGAGGGTCTGGGAAAAATCTACGTCGCGAAGTACTTCCCGCCCGAGTCCAAGGCGCGCATGGATGCGCTGGTGAGGAACATGCTGGCGGCCTACAAAGCGGACATCGACAAGCTCGACTGGATGAGCCCCGAAACCAAGCAGAAGGCCCAGGACAAGCTCGCGCACTTTACGACCAAGATCGGCTATCCGGACAAGCCGCGCGATTACAGCAAGTTGAGTTTTTCCAAGGATGATCTGGTCGGCAACGTCACGCGTGCCAACACATTCGAGTATCAGCGCAATGTGAACAAGTTGGGCGGTCCGATCGATCGCGCCGAATGGGGCATGACGGCGCCGACGGTCAATGCCTATTACAATCCTGAACTCAACGAGATCGTATTTCCGGCTGCCATCCTGCAGCCGCCGTTCTTCAATGGCAACGCTGACGATGCGGTCAACTATGGCGGGATTGGCGCGGTCATCGGCCACGAGATCAGCCACGGCTTCGATGACCAGGGCAGTCAGTACGATGGCAATGGCAACCTGTTGACGCCGCCAGGATGGTTCACGCAGGCGGATCTGGATCATTTCAAGGCCAAGACGCAGTCGCTTGTAAGTCAATACTCGGCGTATTCACCGGTGACCGGTTATCCCATCAATGGCGAGCTCACACTCGGGGAAAACATCGCCGACAATTCCGGACTCGCCATTGCCTACAAGGCCTACCAGATATCCCTGGGCGGCAAGGCAGCGCCCGTGCTCGATGGTCTGACCGGGGATCAGCGTTTCTACCTGGGCTTCTCCCAGGTGTGGCGCGGCAAGACCCGCGACAGCCAGGCCATCGTGTGGATCAAGTCGGATCCGCATTCGCCGGATCGTTTCCGCGGCACGGTCACCGTGATGAATCAGGATCCCTTCTACGCCGCCTTCGGCGTCAAGCAAGGCGACCAGATGTTCCTGCCGCCTGATAAGCGAGTCAGTATTTGGTAGAAGGAACGATGTCGATGCTCTGCGACTCGGGATCGTAGATGATCTGCGCAATTCCGCGTTCGAGCTGGGATCGGACGTGCGCGACTTTTTCCTCGAGGGCGAATTCGCGCGAGCCATACTCAGTGCCCTCGCGCAACACGAAGGCCTCGATGATCGCCCGCAGCGTCTCGCCCGCGAGCTCGGTGTAGGGAACGACCACGGGCGTTAGCCGGTGGGCCGCAGGCGCGGCCAGTCGGCGCGATCGATCCTGAAGATCACGTTCTGATTGCTGGCTTCGCCGTAGTAGGCAACGGCCGCCTCGCCGATCAGCGAGGCGCCGAGCTTCTGCATCGCCATGCGCGATCGCATGTTGCCGGTGCCTACGTGGAACAGCACCGCATTGGCGTACTGGAACGCGTGGTCGAGCATCAGTGTTTTGAGCTGGCGGTTGTAGTTGATGCCGGCCGAATTGTGTCCCCAATGACTGCGGGCGATAAACGTGTAGCCGATGGCCACGTGCCTTTCCGATTGGTCCCAGTCGTAGTAGCGCGAACTGCCGAGTATCTGCCCGGTCTGCTGATCCAGGATCATCAGCGCTCCGCGCGACTCCATGGCGCCCTTGAAGTAATTCTCGAACACATCGCGCTGGTAGCGGGTGCGGCTTGGGTGCTGTTCCCATATCAGGGGATCCAATGCCACGGCGTATAACGCCTCGAAATCCTCGGCGCGCAACGGCCGTAGCCTGATCCATTGATTCTCGAGCGTAGGTTGTAATTCGAAGTGCATATTCGGCGAGTATAAGCGGCGTGGCAACAACAGGTTCATGTCCCCCCGCGCTGCGGTTTGACGGCTGTCGCGATGCCTCTACAATGAGTCGGGGCAGTCCTGCCGGGATGGGGCATAGCTGTACATAAGGCGTATCAAACGTCAGGGGGTTCGATGAGCTTTCTAGACCGACAGAACACGGTTGCGCCGCCAGGCTACAACCGATTCCTGGTTCCGCCCGCGGCGCTGGCTGTGCACCTTTCCATAGGCCAGGCCTATGCTTTTTCAACCTTCAACCTGCCGTTGAGCAAGCTCATTGGCCTGACCAAATCGGCGCCCGATGACTGGACGCTGCTGCAACTGGGCTGGGTTTTTTCGATCGCCATTCTTTTCCTGGGCCTGTCCGCGGCGGTATTTGGCCGCTGGGTGGAAAGCGCCGGACCCCGCAAGGCGATGTTCGTCGCCGCATTGTGCTTCGGCGGCGGCTTCATGGTCTCGGCCGTCGGTATCGCGCAGCACCAGCTTTGGTTGCTCTATCTGGGCTATGGCGCACTCGGTGGCTGCGGCTTAGGCATCGGCTACATCTCGCCGGTCTCGACCCTCATCAAGTGGTTTCCCGATCGGCCGGGCATGGCAACGGGCTTGGCCATCATGGGCTTCGGCGGTGGTGCGCTGATTGCGGCACCGATGTCGGTGGCACTCATGGACCACTTCAAAACGGCGACCTCGAACGGGGTGCTCCAGACGTTCATCGTCATGGGCATCGCCTACTTCATCTACATGTCGATCGGCGCCATGACCGTGCGCGTGCCGGCTGATGACTGGAAGCCTGCCGGTTGGGTAGCGCCCGTCAAGCCCATGAAACTGGTGACGAATGCCCATGTGGAGGTCAACACCGCCTTCGGTACGCGGCAGTTCTGGCTGCTTTGGGGCGTGCTATGCATGAACGTCACGGCCGGTATCGGCGTGCTGAGCCAGGCCTCGCCCATGATCCAGGAGATGTTCAGCGGTCGTGTCTCGGCGGCGGCCGGCGCGAGCTTTGTCGGGCTGCTGAGTCTCTTCAACATGGGGGGGCGCATTTTCTGGGCTTCGACCTCCGACTATATCGGCCGCCGCAACACCTACATGGTGTTCTTCCTGCTGGGCATCGTGTTGTACTTCTCGGTGCCGACGATCGGCCGGCTCGGATCGATCCCGGCCTTCGTCATCGCCTTCGGCATCATTCTGTCGATGTATGGCGGAGGATTCGCGACGATTCCGGCCTATCTGCGCGACATCTTCGGCACCATGCACGTGGGCGCCATCCATGGCAGGCTGCTGACGGCGTGGTCGGCTGCCGGGGTGCTCGGCCCGCTGCTGGTCAACTACATCCGCCAATCCCAGATCGAGCACGGCGTGCCGAAGGCGCAGGCTTACTCGGTGACCATGTACATCATGTGCGCGCTGCTGTTCATCGGGTTCCTGTGCAACCTGCTCATGCACCCGGTCGATTCGCGGCATCACTTCAAGAGTGATGCGGCCGCTGCGGGCGCGCGAAGGAGTGCGTCATGAAGGTGCGATTCTTCGTACTCTGGTTGATCGTCGGCGTGCCACTGCTATGGGGGCTGTCCAAGACGGTGCAGAACGCTCTGAAGCTGTTTCAGTAATTTATACGGCCATATAAGCGGCCGCCTGTGGCTGCGGCGCCTACGCAATTACGCTTGACCTGTCGGATCAGGCCGTGCACTGTGGCGCTATATAGGCATATAACGCGGTCTGATCAGCCGCGTCGCGCAGCCAGTCAATCCGGGGAGGGGCGACATGAACGCGAGCACACTCACAGGCGCACGGCGTAGCCGTCGGAATATCACGGACGCCATCCGCCTTCTGCTCGGCGCCGGCGCCGTGGCGGCCACCTGGGGTGTCGCAACCGGCCAGAACGCCCCCGCCACGACCGCCGCCGCCGATGACAGCGCTCCGAGCCTGCAGGAAATCGTCGTGACGGCCACGCGCCGTGAGGAATCGCTCAGCAAGGTTCCGATCAGCGTGAGCGCCTACACGCAGGAATCGCTCGACGAAAAGGGCGTCAAGGACATGAGCGAGCTCGTGCGCTATATCCCCGGCGTCTCCATCGACCAGACCGGTACCAACGCCATTTCGATTCGTGGCATTTCCTCTTCGGGCGGTGCGGGCACTACCGGCATCTACATCGACGATACGCCGATCCAGATGCGATCGGTCGGTTTCAACCCGGACGACGCGCTGCCCAAGACTTTCGATCTGGATCGCGTCGAGGTACTGCGCGGTCCGCAGGGCACTTTGTTCGGCGCCGGATCCGAAGGCGGCACGGTGCGCTACATCCTGACTGCGCCGAGCCTGACGAAGGACAGCACCTATGCGCGCGGCGAGGTCTCCTATACGCAGGATGGTTCGCCGAGTTACGAAGTCGGCGTCGCCCACGGCGGCCCCCTCATCGACGATGTGCTCGGCTTCCGCGCCAGTGTCTGGTATCGCCACGACGGCGGCTGGATCGACCGCGTCGATCCGACCAGCGGCGCGCTGGTCGACTCCAATGCCAATCGCGAAGGGGACTTCGTCGCACGACTGGCCGTGTCCTGGCGGCCCATCGAGGCGCTGACGATCACGCCGAGCGTCTTCTATCAGAACGATCAGAAGCACGACGTATCGACCTACTGGTTGACGGTATCCAATCCGTCGGCGGGCATATTCAATGACGCGAATCCCGATCGCACGCCCGTGCCGGATCGTTTCTACCTCATCGCGCTCAAGGCCGAAGCTGACCTGGGCAAGGTGCGGTTGTTCTCCAACAGTTCCTATTACAACCGCAATGAATTGACCGGTTATGAGGGCACCCTTTATGACCTGAGCTACTATCAGCAGGCAGGCGTGCTGGGATTCCCTCTGCTCCCTGGTGCGCAGTACCCCCTCATCGACAGCTCGGGCATCCACCTGCCGGCGGGCCTCACCAACTACCGTTCTCCGGCAACAATCCAGAACCGGCAGATCAGTGCCACCCAGGAATTCCGCCTGGAATCGAACGATCCCGCGAGCCCGATTACCTGGACGGTCGGCGCCTTCTTCCAGGCCGAGAAAGAGGTGAGCATCGAGCAGATCTACGATCCCATGGGCAACGCGCTGCTCGAGTCGCTGTACGGTGTCGGATTTACCGGCATCTTTGGCGTGCCACTGCTGCCCAACGGCGATAATTACTACAACCCCAACACCACGCACGACCACCAGATCGCCGGCTTCGGCGAAGCCACTTACGCCGTGACCGATAAGTGGAAGGTCACCGCCGGCGGCCGCGTGGCGCGCACATCATTCGATATCGTGCATTTCACCGACGGCCCGCTGAACTATGGTCCTGTCGGCCCCGGTGGTGCATTCGAGAGTGAGACGCCCTTTACGCCGAAGCTCAGCACGAGCTATTCGCCCGACAACAACAACCTGTTCTATTTCACCTATGCCAAGGGGTATCGCGTCGGTGGTGCAAATGCACCGCTCCCCAGCTATTGCGCGGCTGGCTTGATTGCCGAAGGCTACGGCAGCGGCCAGGCACCGGAGACCTACAAGTCGGACTCGACCCAGAGCTTCGAAATTGGCGCCAAGGACAACTTCGACAACGCGTTCCGGGTGGCGTCCAGCATTTATTACATTCGCTGGAACAACATTCAGCAGAGTGTCTACGTATCCGGTGGCTGCGGTCTGCAATTCACCGATAATCTGGGTACCGCCGTCGCCAAGGGCTTCGACCTGCAGGCTGATGCGGTGCTCGGACCGATGGCATTCGAGGCAGCCATCGGTTACACCGACGCGCGTTACATCAAGACATCGCCACATGACCTGGCCATCGACGGCGATGCTATCTCCGGCCAGTCATCCATCAATGGCGCACCCGGCACCAACCCGCCGTGGAACGTGACCCTGGGTGCGCAATACAACTTCGTGCTGGCCGACCATAAGAGTTTCGCCCGGTTCGATTTCGAGTTCGCCAGCGCCAACAACTGGGAATCAACGCTGCAGGATCCGCGCTCGGCTCAGTACTCGCCTTTCACGTTCGGTCTACCATCCACCAGTTTCCTGCAGTTCCGCACCGGTTCGCACTTCGGCGGGGTCGAAGGCTCGTTCTTCATAGACAACCTGCTCAACTCCCATACGATCACCAACTACGAACGCACCTTTGCGGACGCCAGCAATCCGACGCCGCCGACACCGCAGTACAACTACTACTCCTTCAGGCCCCGAACCTTCGGACTGACGTTTGCCTACCATCGGTAGGCGGATGGCAACCGGTTAGGCCAGTGGCAGCTGGTGCGGGCGCACCAGCATGTGCCAGTCCTGGTGTTCCTCGAGGATCAGTGCAATCGCGGCCTCGATCGAGGCCTTGAGAACAGTGCGATCGGCGCGCCCGGCCGACTGGACCCGATCGATGGCGCCCTGAAGATCCACGACCAGCCGCTCGGAAGTTGCGCCGAGCCTATAGGCCTCCGACTGGGCCAGCGCGCCGTGCAGGGACGCACCCAGCGACGGAAAGAAGGTCGTCAGCAGCGACAGCCACAGCGTGTGCAGCATCAGATGGACCAGCGCGCCCAGTGCCGTGAGCCCGAACAGCCAGCTATTGAGGCTATGGACCCGATGCAGCAGCGCATGCTGGCGGAGTGCAACGCGCAGGTGGTAGTGCCTTTGCCCCTCGAGGATATCGATGGTCCAGCGCGCATATAGCGTTCCGAATTCCGGATCGTTCCAGGCGTTTGAGAGCAGCGAGCGTGCCAGCGCCGCGTGGCTGGCGCAGAGCGCCGCGACCTCGTCGGCACCGCGCAGGTGCTGGCCGGGATCGAGCACCTGAAGGTACCAGTTGGGTTCAGGGTGTGGCTGTTCGAAGTCGAGCAGCGGGGCAAGCAACGGCAGATACCAGGTCAGCTCCGCGGTGGTCCGTGCACGCAGCCATTGGCCCTGCCAGTCCTGGCGGACTCCCCGCCAGTAGATTGCGCTGACACCGAGAATGATGGCCACTTCACCCAATGCCCACATGCCGACGAAGGGATGCAGCGCATGATTCGGACTGTCCCACCCCAGCGCGAGCGGCATCACGGCAAAGAACACGGCAAAGGCGCTCAGCACGTAGATGGCCCAGAAGCCGCTGCGGTAACGGTGCCCATAATGGATTGCACGCGCGTCGAAGCGCTGATGCGCACCGGCAAGTGACTGGATCAGGGGCAGCAAACGCGGCGGCGGGCGCGGTTCGGGCGGCGGCGGCGGCAGCTTCAGGTGCGTGCCGAGCAGCAGCAACTTCTGCACCGCCTGGTGAAACGCCATCATGGATCAATAATCATGGGTCAATCAGGAATTTCATAAGTGACCTGGAAGATGGCGTCCGAGACCACCCCTAAGCTGCCATCGCCGTAGTCGACCAGCCAGTCACCGGGACGGCCGTTAAGCCGCGAGACGCCATCTGCCAGCAGCACCTCGAACGGCTCGCTCATTCGCAGCGCCAGGATACGGTTGCGCAGGCTCAGGTAGGCGCCCGGGTCGCCGGCGTGCGTGGCAGCGGCCGGCCGGTATTTGCTGCTGAAATGCTTGCGCGAGACGCGCCAGCGCTCTCCGGCGATGCCCGTCAAAATCGCATCGCCCGGCTGCGCCTGTACCGCGCCCTCCGGGGTCTGCACCGTGCAGGGTCGGTCGGCAAACTGCACCTGCACTTCGCGCTCGAGTTTGCGCGCGATGATGTGCCGCGGATCGGCGCTGAGCTCGTTCAGATATCCGGGAATGCCGCTGGAGCGATACAGGCGCGGCGCCGCGAGGCTCAAGTGGAACTCGGTGGCTTGCCGTGCAGGGCGGACCCGACGAGCTGACGCATCAGGCGGATATCGTGCAGCGGTCGAATTTCCGCTGGTGCCGAGTCGAGCAGCGATGCGGCTTCGTGCAGCAGCGCCTCGCGCCTGGCCGGCTCGCTAAGCGCCTGGGCATAGAGCCCCTGGGCAAGTTCGATCGGCAGCCACTGATCGCCGTGGTTGTGGCGCGAGAGCTGCCGCTGATAGTCCACGGCAGGGGCGATGATCTGGGCTGCTTCCGCTAATCGACCCTGCCGCGCCACGGCCATTGCGAGCCAGGTGGTCTTGATCATGAGGTCGCGGCGATCACCGACGGCATCCGTGAGGAATTTCTGCCGCGCCTCGACTGCGACACGTTCGTACTTTTCCGCGGCCGCGAACTCTCCCATCAGGTACGAAGCGCGTCCCGCAGCATCTCCGGCAATGAACTGGCAGATGTAATCTTCCACGTCCTCGAAGCCCGGCTGCGGATGCAGCGCCTGGAGCGCCTGGACCGTCCGTACCGCCGCATCGCGCGCGAGCGGCAGCTGATCTCGCTCCAACGCGATGATGGCGCCCGCTGTGTCCTGCAAGCCATCGACCATGGTCTTCAGCACGCTGCCGGAGGCCTGATTCAGTCGTCCAATCACTGGCTTCTCCGCGGCGAGCGCCGCTTCGGCGGTGGCATCGTCCCCGTGCACGGCCAGTTGCGAGATGCCGTATTGCGCCTGGTAGGCGTACAGGATGATCTGGCCGCCGCCGCCGGCGGCGGCCAGGCGGAAATTCTCGATCATGTGCTCGTAGTACGGCAGCGCATCGCGCAACCGGCCCTGGGCCCAGTAACTGTCTCCCAGTGTCTGCTGAATGACACCAAGGTTGTTGGCGCTGACTGTGCTGTTGGGATCCAGGCTGACCAGCGTACTGGCGACCTGTTCGTCGCGCAGCCCGACGCGAACGGCTTCCCTGGGGTCGAGCTCGTTCTCGGCCACGCCGGCGAGTACGGTACCTATGACCTGTGCGGCGTGCAGTGCCAGGCGATAACCCGGACGCTGCACGAGCACCTTGTCGGTCAGCACCAATGCCTGTTCGCCAGCACGTTTCGCCTCCGCATTGCGGTTGAGGTTCTGCTGCGCGGTGATCATCCAGGCAGTGGCCTCGGCGTAGTGCACCGTCGATTCGATATTCGACAGATCCAGCGCGCCCAGTTGACTCCAGATCTGCGAAGACTTTTGTTCCAGCGAGACAGCTTCCTCGTTCTTGTTTTCGCCGAGCTGCTCGTATCCCAGTCGTTCGAGCGCATTGGCATAGGCCCGCCGCACAGCCAGCGAAGCTCCGGGCGCCTCTGCCAGCGGCTGCAATTCATCCAGCGCGTGCCGCGTTATCTCCGGGCCGGTGGAGTCGTTTTTGACGTCCAGCACCATGGCCCGCATGATCATGCTTTGCGCCAGTGTGATGGTAGTCAGCTCGGAACGATCACCCTTATCGCGCAATCCTTGCACCAGAGATACCGCTTCGACGGTGCTGGCATCGGCTGCGTCCAGATTGCCGAGTATTCGCATTGCGCGCGCGTAATGGACCATGGCCATGGCCCCGTTGCGCGTGGTCTCGGTTCCGCGCAGCGCCGCTGGCAGCGAGTGGAAGTAATCGATCTGGCGTTTGGCGAACTCGGCCACCGAATTCAAACGCCCGAAACTCTCGAGTTCGCGGGTAAAATCGTCACTCAGGTAACCGAGCAGCTGCTCGGCGCCGGCCCGCGCCTGTTCGGCTTCCAGCTTGGTCTGCTGCGCCTGGCGTTCCGCCTTGAGCGCGCGGCGCGTGCTCGAGACGGCCAGCACGGCGGCGACGATCGCACCCAGTGCCAGCACGCCACAGATGCTGGCGACCTGTCGCGCGCGCACCAGTGCGCGCCGCGCCGCGAGCTCTCGCTCGCGTTGCTCGGCGAGGAGCTTTTCGGTGGCCTCGCGCCCTTCGCGTTCGTGCCGCGCATCGCGGCTGGCCTTGACGACGCCGCAGAGCACATCGTGTGTGAGCTCCACGCGCCGCACGTCGAGGCGCTCCTCGATGCGCAGCAGCCGTCGATTGACCAGTACGGCGAGCGTATCCCGTGCGGCCCCCGCGTCAGCAAAAGCGCTCAGCACACGCTCCTCGGCGATGTTCTCGCGATAGCCCGAGGCGGTCAGCAGTTGCTCTTCGATGATCCGCCGCACGGCAGCCGGCTGATCGGCCAGCGAGCGCTCGTAGAAATTGCTCAGGATGGTGGCGTGCGATCCGGCCAGCAGATCCAGCGAGATATCGCTGCGGCCCTGCGCGATGCGCGCGTCATTGAGCTCGCGGCAGATCAGGCTCAGCAGCGAGGGCTCGACTTCGGCGTTGGCAATCTCCCCGCCGCCGGCGACGAAGCGCACGATGGCCGCAGCCACTTCCTCGGTGACCAGGCCCTTGCCCGGCTGCAATACGGCGGCGAGCGCCTGCTGTCCGGTCATGGGCGCGAGGCGCAGCCGGTTCTGCGTGATGCTCGGCATGGCGATCTTGAGACTCTCGAGAGGCGCGAGGTAGTCCTCGCGCAGTGCGATCACGACGCGGTAATCGCTGCGGCCGAAATCGAAACGGTCGGCGGCGGTGTCGTCCTCTTCGAGCTGCGCCTCGAGTTGCTTCGGCGGGCGGTTCTCGACCAGATCGGCGAGGTCGGCAACGAAGCGCGCGGCGCGCTCGCGTCCGAAGTCATCGCTCTGCGCCAGCGTGAAGATCTCCTCGAACTGATCGAAGATCAGCAGCGGCACGAGCGTTGAGCCTGCGCCATCGCGCAGCACATCGTCACGGTGATGCAGGAATTCCCAGAGCGATTCGCCCGGGGCAGCGACACCGATCTGGGTCCACTGGCCAGAACCACGGGCGGTGTCGGCGATGGCCTGTTTGATCTGCTCGGCCGGTTCCGGCGCGGTGCGCGCATAGTCGATACGCACATACACCGGGCAATAACCCTGGGCGCGCAACCGCGGCACCAGTCCGGCGCGAAGAATGGATGTCTTGCCGAGACCGGATTGACCGAACAGCACCGTCAGCAGCTTGCGCTGCACGCGGCGCGAGAGCTCCGCGACTTCGTCTTCGCGACCGTAGAAATACTGTCGGGTTTCCTCGGTGAACGAGGCGAGCCCCAGCCAGGGGTTGCGGTCATCGACCGCGGAAACCTGCGGCTGCGCGCTCATGCGCCGCGCGCCCGCATGAAGTCGGTAAGGCGCTGCGCGAACTCGGGCGTGACGCGGCCGCCATCCAATTGGGTGAAGTGCAGCGCCTTGAATTTGTCCGGCACCAGTGCACTGGCGGCCTCGGTGGCATCAATGGTCACCGGCAGGATGAACAGGGCACCGTCGGCCATGTTGCGCACCCGGTCAATGGCATAGCTCCACTCACGCCGGAAGTAGCCTTCGAGCCGCCGCTGGGTGGTTGCCGACACGATCGGGATGAAATAGGAGCAGCGCGCGATGTTGCGCTGGATCTTGCGATCGTAATCGTCGCCGACCTCGAGTCGATCCATGTCGAACCAGGTCGTGACGCCGGCCGCCTCCAGACCTGCCTTGATCTGCTGCACGGCCGGGAGATCCTCGCGCGCGTAGCTGATGAAGACGGCGTTATCCGGCATCTCGCGCGCCGGCGGCAGGAAGCGTGCGGCTTCGCGGATCGCCGTGGTGCCGGAGCCGGACTGGTTCCGCGCGCGCCAGCGGGCGTGCAGTTCTGCCACGAAGCGCTCGGCGCCCGTGAAAATGCGCGTGCGCACGCTGACCTGCTGCAGGAAGGACATGAGTCGCTCATCCTGGCTGGTGTGATCGTCCGCCATGACCTCGCCGACATCGCGCGGATCGGAAAGTCGCTGGCGCTTGGCCATGCGCAGGAACAGGCGCGCCAGCCAGTTGGTAAAGTTGCTGCCAATGAACAGCAGGTGGCTGTGCTCGAGTTCGTGGAAGAGCTTTTCCGGTACCAGGTGCTCGTTCTGAAGCGCGCAGATGAATTCGAGCAGATCCTCATCGGAGATGACATAAGTCGGCGATGCCGACACGCGACCAAACAGCTGGTAGACCACGGGTCGTTGCAGCCGCTCTCGCTCGGACGGCAGGTCGGCCACGCGATTAGGCGCATACGAAATCACATCGGTCGAGGGGGTTCCGCCGAAGCGTTCCAGGTTGATGGCGTTCTCGAGCAGCGGGTCGAAGGTGGTCGAGACGAACAGGTCGAAATCCGTGATGGCAGCCAGTTGCCGTAATGCCGTCGGTGGCTCGAACTGCGCTTCCTTGAGAATGCTGCGGACGCGCACGTAGATCTCTTCGCGCCGTCCCCGCGCGGCCAGAAACAGGCAGATCACATCATTCAACGTGTAGCCGGCGGGCAGTTGCGAGGTATCCACGCTCAGCCGAGTGGCGAGTTTCTGCGCCAGCCAGTCATAGAGCAGGCGCGGCCCGCTGTCGGTCGAGATTTGCAGCAGTTCCGGTCCCACAATGGGGATGACCCGGCGCTCCTCGATGAAGCTGAGCAGATCGTCCCATGCGTCATCATCGAGCGTGCTGTGTGAGACACGCACCGTTGATAGATTACTCATAAGTTTCTTCAAGCGCGGGTCGTTGCTCGCGCTGATTATTCAGCCACAGCGCTGCATATGTGTCGTTTTTCAGTATAGCCCGAAGGCGGCGGAATCGTACAGGCTTGTGCCGGGCTGCCGGTCAGGTCTACCGTCGCACAACAATGCCAATTACGCCATCGCGGTCGGGCAGTGAGCGCGCACTCGTCGGCGAGAACCGACGCTTCTACGATGGACTGTGGTCCGCGGCCCGGCTGGTGGAGCCACAGCGCTTTAATACGTGGCCGCTGGTGCAGTCGCTGCTGCCCACCGGTGCGCGCAGAGTGGAGATTGCCCCCGGCCTGCGACCGCGCCTGCCCATAGAGGGCACCCAGTTCGTCGACATCAGCGTGGAAGCGCTCGGAAAACTCAGCCAGCGCGGGGCGCAGGTGACTCTCGGGGAGGTGACCTCGCTGCCATTCCGAACGGGCGCGTTTGATCTCGTCTGTGCGCTCGACATCATCGAGCACGTGGAGGACGGGGAGGGCGCGCTGGCCGAGTTGTCGCGCGTGGCGGCGCCCGGGGCAGCCTTATTGCTGTCGACGCCACTCCATCAATCGATGTGGACCGCGTTCGACGACTTCGTCGGCCATAAGCGCCGCTACGAGCCTGAACAACTCTCGACGATACTCGCGCAACATCACCTGCAACTCGAACGCAGCGCCGTCTACGGCATGGCACCGCGTTCCTCGCGGTTGCTCAATATGGGTATGTGGTGGCTGACGCATCACCGCGAGCGGGCGATGTGGTGGTATAACCATGCGTTCATGCCGCTGGGCCTGCATTTTCAGAAGGCCCTGAACTGGTCTGCCGGGATGATCGCCACCGAAGGTGTCGACGAGGTGCTGCTGGTGTGTCGCAAGAAGGCGCCCTAGGGTGCCGCTGACCAACGCGCCAGGGATGGCGACTCCGCCGGCCAGACTGGTGCTGCTGGTGTCGACGGCCCTTTTTATCAATTACGTCGACCGCGGGAACCTCGCCACCGCCGCGCCGCTGATCCAGGACCAGCTGCACCTCTCGGCCACGCAGCTGGGCATTCTCGGATCGGCCTTCTACTACGCCTACGTGCCCGCGCAGCCGCTGGTCGGTTGGCTCGGCGAGCGCTATGGCGCGCACCGATTGCTCGCCGCAGGCGTGGCGATCTGGTCGGTTGCCACTCTGATGACCGGCTTCGTCGGCGCCTTCATCTCGCTGCTGCTGCTGCGGCTCATGCTGGGGTTGGGCGAGAGCGCTGGATTCCCCTGTGTTTCCAAGCTGGTCGCGGTGGCTGTACCCACGCACCGCATCGGAATGGCCAACGGCGTAATCGCTTTCGCCTATCTGGTGGGACCTGCCTTCGGTACGACGCTGGGCGGCACGCTCATGAACTATGTGGGCTGGCGTCCGGTGTTCGTCCTGTTCGGCGTTCTGTCGTTGCTGTGGCTGTGGCCCTGGAGCCGCGTGCGTGTCGCCGAGCCGGTGCCGCGGGCGGCAGCAGGGGAGGCGAAGGCGACCGCCGCCGAGGATGGTCCGACATTTCGGGAAATCCTGCGCGAGCGTGGCCTCTGGGGCGCCTCGCTCGGCCATTTCGCCGCCAACTACAATTTCTATTTCTGCCTGTCATGGCTGCCTTACTACCTGGTGAAGTCCCGAGACTTCTCCATGACTTCGATGGCGGGTCTGCTGGGGTCCGCGTACCTGATCAACGCAATCGCGGGACTCGCCGGCGGCTGGTTCTGCGATGCCTGGATTCGCGGCGGCCGCTCGGCCAGCGTGATTTACAAGGCGATGATGGCGCTCAATCACATCGTCTCGATAGCGGCCATGATCGGCATGGCGCTGCTGCCATTGCGGGGCTCGATTGCGTGCCTGTTCGCGTACGAGGTCGTTCTCGGATTGTCCTCACCGGGCATTTACGCCATTCCGCAGATCATGGCGGGCCCCGCGGCCACCGGCCGCTGGGTCGGCGTGCAGAACTCCTGCGGTAATCTCGCGGGCATTTTTGCGCCCATGCTCACGGGTATCCTGCGAGATGCCACCGGCAGCTTCACCAGTGCCTTCGTGCTGGCGGCGCTCATCAACATTCTCGGCCTGGTCGGCTGGATCTGGATACTGCCGCGCGTGGCGCCGTTGCGCTGGCATAGCGCCGGGAGCACGGCCACGGCCGCGTGAGGATTATTCGAATCGCGCCGCCTCGACTTCGAGCATGACAATCTGGCGGCGCAAGGCAAAGTCGCGCAGTGCGGCCTGCAGCGACTCCAGACTGTCTATTCTGATATGCGGGTAGCCGTAGGCGCGCGCCAGCAGCGCGAAGTCCGGCGGCTGCACATCAACGCCTTCGGGCTCGATATCCACCGCCAGCATCGAGGTTTTGATTTCGCCATAGCCGCGGTTGTTCCAGACGATGATCGCCAGCCACGCACCGACATCGCGCGGCACGGCGAGCTCGCCCAGGGAAAATTGCAGGCCGCCATCCCCGACGAGACAGACGATCGGACGATCAGGTGCGCCAAGCCCGGCGCCGGTCGAGGCGGGCAATGCATAGCCGAGCGTGCCGTAGCCGGTGGCACTGTTGAACCAGGATCCCGGCGATGCAGCCGCAAAGCCGAGATTTCCGGCGTAGACCGGCTGCGTCGAGTCCCCGACCAGGATCGCGCCCGGCACCGTGTCGCGTATGACATCCAGGAACGCAATCTCGCGCCGCGTCGGCGCACTCAATGTCTGCAAGGCCGCCGCGCTGGCCTGACGCGCGGCGCCGGCACCGCGATCTTTCGGCGCGGTGCCCATGGAGGTGGCAAGAATCGCGCGCAGCGTCTCCCGCGCATCGCCCCTCAGTGCCAGCGCGGGCCGCATGTTGCGCTCGAGCTGCGAGGCCTCGATGTCGATTCGAATCAACTGCGCCAGCGGTGGGAAGCTGCCGAGCGAATACATGTCGTAGTCGGTCATGCCCAGTTCCGTGCCGATGGCCAGCACGGCATCGCTGGCAGCCAGCAGCGCGCGTATCGGCGCCAGCGATGGGCTCAACGAAATAGCCAGCGGATGTTGCGGCGGCAGCAGGCCGCGTGCATTGATGGTCATGACGACCGGCGCGCCGAGCGCATCGGCAAGCTGGCGCACTTCGGTCGCAGCCCTGATCGCACCGCCCCCCGCGAGGATCACAGGCGCGCGCGCGGCGCACAGACGCCGGGCCGCTTCGGCGACATCCGCCGCCGCGGCAGCGCGCGCCGCTCGCGTGGGTGCCGATACCGGAACGGGAAGCCCGGTGGCGTCCGAGGCCAGCACGTCGCGGGGAATTTCCAGATACGCTGGACGCGGACGCGCCGCGGTGGCGGCGGCAAATGCCCGCGCAATCGCATCGGGTAGCGCCGCGGCCGACTCGACACGTTCGGCGCTGACGGCGACCTTGGCGGCAAGTCCTCGCTGATCGGGCAGTTCGTGCAGAAAGCCGCACCCCGTGCCGATTTCACCGCGGTTGTTTTCGCTCGAGATGACGATCAGGGGAATCGAATCACCGTAAGCCTGCGCCATCGCCGTTGCGATGTTGGTGAGCCCGGGCCCTGTAATCGTGAAGCAGACGCCGGGACTGCCGCTGACGCGCGCGTAGCCGTCAGCCATGAACCCCACGCCCTGTTCGTGCCGGCCGGTGACATGCCGGATGCTCGATGCCGCCAGGCCCCGATAGAGCTCCAGGTTATGCACGCCGGGGATGCCGAACACGTGGCGCACGCCACGTGCCTCAAGCGTCTTGATCAGGTAATTCCCCAGCTTTTTTATCATCGTCGCCCCTTTTGAGACGCGGCAATTATCCCACGGGCCGGGCTTGCGCGTCGGCTGGGCGCAAATTCCTCTAGAATCGCGCCGATGCCGATGCTGCGCCGATGCTGACGCCCAAGAGTGCCGCCCAGACCTACGCGGTGGCCCGCACGACGGTGATTTTCTGCGTGCTTGCCGCCTTCTGCGAGGGGATCGATCTGCAGGGAGCCGGTGTTGCGGCACCCGGGATCGCCGCCGAGTTCGGCATCAGTCCGCCACAGCTCGGCAATTTCCTCAGCGCCAGCACCGTCGGCCTGTTTTTCGGCGCGCTGATCGGCGGCCGGGCCGGAGATCGCATCGGACGCAAGCGTGTACTGGTGGCATCGCTCGCGACGTTCGGCCTGTTCTCGCTGTTGACGCCAATTGCTACCGGCATCGGTTCACTGGGCGTAGCGCGCCTGCTGACCGGCCTCGGATTGGGCGGCACGTTGCCGAACCTGATCGCGCTGACTTCCGAGAGCAGCCCGGATCATCGTCGCAGCGCCAACGTCGCGCTCATGTATAGCGGCATGCCCTTTGGCGGCGCGATCGCCAGCGGGGTGAGCCTGATCATGGGCGCCCCGCAATGGCGCTGGATTTTCATCGTCGGCGGCGTCGTGCCGCTGCTGCTCGCGCCGATCATGGCCTGGGCATTGCCCGAGTCACTGGCCTTCCAGCGCGCGCAGGCCGCGCCGATCGGCGAGGGCGGCCGGATCGGCGAGATCCTGGGCCAGGGCCGCGCACCGCGCACGCTGCTCCTGTGGCTGAGCTTCTTTCTGGGGCTGTTGATGTTGTACCTGATGCTGGGCTGGCTGCCGACCCTGCTCGCCGGCAATGGACTGACCCATGCCCAGGCTGCCGGCGCGCAGATCGGATTTAACGTCGGCGGCGGGATCACGGCGCTCTGGATCGGCTCACTGCTCGAGGGCCGCTGGCGCACCTGGAGCATCGTGGTCACTTTTCTGGCATTGCCGATGTTTCTGCTGGCCCTCGGGCAGTCACCCCCGCAACTCATCCTGGTGCTTCTGCTGGTGCTCGCGCTCGGCTGCGCGGTGCTGGCAGCGCAGGCCTTCCTGTATGCGACCGCACCGTCGCTGTATCCGACGGCGATCCGGGGCATCGGCGTCGGTGCCGCCGTGGCGGTCGGACGCATCGGCTCCATCGTTGGACCGTTGCTGGCAGGCGCATTGAAGGGAATGGGGCACAGTTCTTCGCGCCTGCTCATGGACCTGCTGCCGATTGCCATCGCCGGAAGCTTAAGCGCTCTATGGCTCGCGTGGCTGGCCGCGAAGCGCCCGGGCAGTTCATGATCGACGGGTTGCTGCCGAGCGCGTACTCGCGCCTGCCCGAGAATTTCTATGCGCGACTGGCGCCCACGCCGGTCGCCAAACCGCGCCTGATTCAATTCAATAGCGCGTTGGCGAGCGAACTGGGTCTCGACACGCAGGACACTGACAGCGAGGCGCTCGCCGCGATCTTCTCAGGCAATCAGTTGCCGACGCAGCTTGCGCCCATCGCCATGGCGTACGCCGGACATCAATTCGGCCACTTTGTGCCGCAACTCGGTGATGGGCGCGCGATACTCATCGCCGATGCCGTCGATCGCAGCGGCGTGCGACGGGACATTCAGCTCAAGGGCTCCGGACGCACGCCGTTCTCGCGCAATGGTGACGGACGCGCGGCCATGGGCCCGGTATTGCGTGAGTATCTGGTCAGCGAGGCCATGCATGCGATGGCGGTGCCGACGACGCGCTCGCTCGCCGCGGTGTCGAGCGGCGAATTCGTGCTGCGCGAACAGCCTCTGCCCGGAGCGATCCTGACCCGTGTCGCGGCCAGCCACGTGCGCGTGGGGACGTTCGAATACTTTGCCGCGCGCGGACAGGTCGAAGCGATCCGCGTGCTGGCCGACTATGTGATCGACCGGCACTACCCCGACGCGCGTTCGAGCGGGCAGCCATATATCTCGCTGCTGCGCTTCATTGTGCAGCGGCAGGCAAACCTTATCGCGCGCTGGATGCAGGTGGGCTTCATCCATGGCGTCATGAACACGGACAACATGGCGCTGTCAGGCGAGACAATCGACTTCGGTCCCTGCGCCTTCATGGATCACTTCGATCCGGCGGCGGTATTCAGCTCCATCGACAGCTTTGGCCGCTATGCCTATGGCAACCAGCCGCGCGTGGCGCAGTGGAACCTCGCGCGCTTGGCCGAGACATTGCTGCCATTGATCGATCCGGACACGGAGCGCGCCGTGGAATTGGGAACGGAGGCCGTCCGGCAGTTCACCGAGCTATTCGACCTGCAGTGGCTCGATGGCATGCGTTTGAAACTCGGCCTGTCCCAGGCTGAGGCGGGCGACCGCGATCTCGCGCAGACTCTGCTCGACCTGATGCACGGCAATCAGGCGGACTTCACGCTGACGTTTCGTCATTTGGCCGACGTGCTGCCGGGCGAATCAGGCGCTGCGCGTGTGCGCGGAATGTTCGAGAATCCCGGATCTTTCGACGCGTGGGTCCTGGCCTGGCAATCGCGCCTGGAGCGTGAGCCGCAGCCCCCCCGCTCGAGGGCCGAAGCCATGCGCCGCGCCAACCCGGCGTTCATCCCGCGCAATCATCGGATCGAACAGGCCATCGTGGCGGCGGTCGAGTCGGAGGATTTTCAGCTGTTCTTCGATCTGCTGGCGGCACTGTCCCGCCCATTCGAGGATCAGCCACGCTTCGCGGAATTCCTTGAACCGCCGCAGCCAAACGAGCGCGTACTACAGACTTTCTGCGGCACCTGAGCTAGCCGGTGGGCGACGGTTCCGATAGCGCCGATGGCGTCGATGGCGCAGGTGGTGCCGGGGCTGCGGCGGCTGCACCGCCCGCGGCCTCGTCCGGCTGCGCGGCCGCGTGCCGGGCGGGTGCGCGGGCAGCCTCCTCCGTTGATACGGGTAGCTGCTGCGCACCGATAGCCGCGGTGTGAACCACGGAAGGATCATCGCGCAGCTTGACGTAGAGCGGCCCCGTGGTCGGATGCGGCACGGGCAGGGCTGCGCCCGGGAAGCCGTCGGGCACCTGCACGGGGTGGCTGAACTCCCGATCGGCGGACACCGAGTCGATCAGGAACAGATTCGAGCCGGAGAGTTTGCAGGCCACTTCGGGCGTCGCGGGGCACTTGAGGTCCAGCAACTGCGGCAGCCGCACCAGCGTCGCGAGCGGTTGCCAGTCGCCGGCGACGCTGCCGGCAACCACGCGGAACTGCAGCGGACCCGCGGCGGAAAATCCGAACGCGCGCGCGGGCTCGAGTGTCGCCACGGCCACGGCCGCATTCTGCAGCGTGATGCCATTGCCGAGACTCAAGGTCGTCGAAAACGATTCATCGGCGGTGGCGACCTCGAGGGTCTCATCGCGCGTGAACACGGCAGGCGACTGGGCACGCAATGAAAAGATGAGCCGCGCGTCCTGCGGGATTTCGTTGGGATCCGTGAGTGCGATGTGACTTTGGGCGCTCGATGTAGAGAGCTGCACGCTTTTGGCGATCAATTTGACGCTCGGGCGCGCCGCATCGATGACCACGGCCAGGTCGAATATCCTGCCGTCGGTGAGCGCGACCTGTGCTTTGCTCGAATCCTGGGCGGTCAGGCCGGCGGCCGCCGCGGCGTCCTTCGCGACCATGGCCAATTGATCGCCACTCTTGCTGCTGGAGAATTTCCCCGGCACAAATACCACGCCCTTGACCGTCACACTTGCCACTTCGTCCAGCCGGCTGCCGCGCAAGGTGCCCTGCGAATCGCCCGCGTGAACCGTGAAGCCATCGAGACGACCCGCATCGGAGAAGGCGTGCAGCGCGATAGGCTGCGGCTGAACAGCGCCATATTGGCTCACGAATAACGTCATGGCGCCGGGCTTGGCTTCCTGCAGCGGCAGCTTGAGCTCCACCTCGTTGGGCGCCACGGTCTTCCATTCGGCTTTCAACTGTTTGCCGGCGGGATCCTTGAGCATGATGCCGTCGATGCAGCTCACGCTGTCTGCCTGCAGGTGCACGGTCTCCTCGCGACCCACGATCAGTGTCCCCTGGTCGCGTGTACTTAGAGCCAGCGTTTGCGCCTTCGAATTGGCGAGCTGAAAGCTCGGACCGGTATAGGCGTCGAAGCCCCAGTAGCCGTTCAGCGACCCGCGAATGCTGTCGCCGAGATTGACCTGGCCCAGGGCTGCCGTATCGATCACGAAACCGCCCTGTCCGGGATCGGCCCTGGCGGGCAGGTCAATGCTGTGACCGTCCTGCGCGGTCAGGGTCAGGCTGACCGCGTGCGCGTAGCGAGTGGAAAACACCAGTGGCGCACCCTCCACCGGCAGCACCAGCGATGTATCGCGCGCACAGAAAATCTCCTTCGGATCCACCGCGTGCAACGGCGGCTGCTGTGCCGGCTCCACGGCCGGCAGCGCCGTGACGAGCACTGATTTTGGATTGTGAAAGGAGGGTGGTGTGTTCAGCGTCAACGCGATGCGGTCCTGCTGGGGCTGGGGCAGCGCCGGAATGTACTGGTACTGCGCCGTATGGAAGGAATCGAGAATGCGCGCAATGTCGAGTACCGAGGCGATGTAGGGGCTGTAGTAGCCGTAGCTCAGCTGCGGCGAAAAACTCGCCTCCATTGCCAGATCGCTGGCCGGCCCCGTTGTCAACGCCTCGACGATGGATGTGCTGTGGCCGTCATTGAGAATCAGCGACTCCTGGCCCTTGGTCAGGCAGGGCGCCTGCAGTTCCGGCAACCGGTCGAGGCATTTCTCATCAACCTTGATGGCCAGACTTCGTGCCAGCAGCGGCGCAGCATCCCTGATGCGTGTGGGGTCGGTCTCGTCGAGCGCGTGGATGGCGGTCAGGTACTGCTCAAGGCGCGAACGGTCGAGTGTGGCCTGGTTCAGATCCTGCGAACTGCGCACGAATGCGCCCGGACGGCCACGCACGGCGTCGACCAGCGTGCGGTAATCGCCGCGAGTCTCAGGCGCCAGGAATACGAGCACCTGCTGCGCGTCCCTGGGCACCGTCAGGGTCAGACCCTGCTCAGAACAGGGGCGATTCCAGGTCTCGCATTTGAAAAACCACTCGGGTGGCGGCGGGTTGGTGGCGCCCCGGAGAAAGGCCGTGACGAGCAGGTAGTGCGCGGATTGCGTGGATGGCAGGGCGGCTTTGATCCAGAGGCTGTCGCCGGCGGCGAGATTCGGCACCTGCGATATGGGCAGCGTGGCACCGCCGCGGGTAACCGTGACCTCGAGAATCGGGCCGGCCAGGTCAAAAGGTGCCGGATCCGCCTGCACCATTGGCGCCATCAGCACCGTGGCCAAAAAGAACGGGAGATATCGCGAAATCATGGCGAATTGAAGATCCTCGTCGACCTGGCAGATTTGCACTGAATCAGCGCACGCGCGGGTCCGCGCAGAACCCTGGCACCCACATCGGTGCACGCGTC
>Ga0182030_10002501_pt1 | contig 38994 bp, 29 predicted proteins | sample 812S3MmetaG_FD_121299 | JGI IMG/M metagenome (GOLD analysis project Ga0182030, IMG submission 121299) | Permafrost microbial communities from Stordalen Mire, Sweden - 812S3M metaG (Illumina Assembly) | ecosystem: Environmental > Terrestrial > Soil > Wetlands > Permafrost | place: Sweden...
GCCCAGCGGCGGTTCACGACGTCGAACAGGCCGGTGCCGGAGGCGTCGGAGACATCGCTGGCGTATTCGCCGGTTAATTCGAAACGGATGTAGTCTTTCGGGAGCAGGACTTTTTTCACGCGGGCGAAGTTTTCGGGCTCGTGGTCGCGCACCCAGAGGAGCTTGGGCAGAGTGAAGCCGGTGAGCATGGGATTCGCTGTCGATTTGACGACGAAGTCGGCGCCGGCGGTTTGATTGATCCAATCGACTTGAGGCTGGCTGCGCTGGTCGCACCAGATCAAGGCGGGGCGGATGATGCGGTCGGTGGCATCGAGCAGAGTCAGGCCGTGCATTTGACCGGAGAGGCCTACGGCTTGGACGTCGGCACCGGCGAGGCCGCTTTCGCGGAGGACGCCCTGGATGGCGAGTTGGGCGGCGTCCCACCAGTTTTCGGGACGCTGTTCGGCCCACAGAGGCCGCTCCATGCGCATGCCTTCGTGAGGGGCGGTGAAGCTGCGGTGGATGCGGCCCTGTTCGTCGACGAGCAGGGCTCGGCTGCCTCCGGTTCCGATGTCTAAACCGAGAAAGTAGCTCATGAGTGGATGAAGGGCAGATAGGCTGCGCCGTAGAGGCCCGCTTCGTTGCCGAGCGTTGCTTTTTCAATTCGGGTGGGCGCGTGGCGATAGGTGAAGGAGCGGCGGGTGACCTCCTCGATCATCGAGGGAGCGAAGAAATCCCAGGCCGGCAGGGGGCCTCCGCTCAACAGGTAGAGAGGGAAATTGAAAATGTTGATCAGGTTCGCGAGCGCCACGCCCAAGGCTTCGCCCACGGAACGGAAGATCGCGACGGCACGCTCGTTGCCTTGCTCGGCAAGATGAAAAACGTCTTCGGAGGTGAGGTCGTGGCCGAGGCCGATCAGGCGCGCCATGGAGGCGATGGCGGTGGCGGAGGCGTGCTTTTCAACGCAGCCTCGATTGCCGCAGCCGCAGGGGTTGCCGTTGGCGACGACCGTAAGGTGACCGAGTTCGGCGGCCATGCCGAGCTGGCCGTGGAGGACGCGTCCACCGATGATGATGCCACCGCCGATGCCTGTACCGAGGGTGAGAAGCACGAGGTCGTCCACTTCGCGGCCGGCGCCCATCCATTTTTCGCCGAGCGCGGCGGCATTGGCATCGTTTTCGAGAATCACTTTGGCGCCGAGTCGTTTTTCGATTTCGTCGCGAACGGGATAGTTTTCGAACTCCGGCATGTTGTTGGAGCCGATGATGACGCCGGTGTCCATCAGAATAAATCCGGGAATGCCGATGCCGACGCCGCGCAGATTATGCTCGCCCAGGCGCGCGCGCAGAATCTCGATGGAGTTCACCATGTCGTCGATGACGGCGTCGCGGCCGGCTGCGAGATCTGTGGAGCCGGCGATCTTATCGAGCAGTTTGCCCTGGGCATCAATGGCGGCGGCGCGGAGGTTGGTGCCGCCCAGGTCGACGCCGATGGAATATTCACTCATGCGGTGGCATCATAACAAACATGAAGACTCGGAAAAGCTGGCGCGAAAAACTGGAGGTCGCGCACGAGGCCAAGGTGGTCGCGATTTCTCCGAAGATGCGGAAGCAACTGGGAACGGGAACCATGTTGATTCCGAAGCCTCTGGATGTGGATGCAATGATTCGCAAAGTGCCGCGCGGGAAGGTTTTGACGCTGACGGCGCTGCGCGAAAAGCTGGCGCGGGCCGCGGGTGCGGACGTGGCGTGCGCGATGGTGACGGGGATGTTCGTGCGAATTGTCGCGGAGGCGGCGGAGGAGGATTTGCGGGCGGGGAAAGCTCGCGTGACTCCCTGGTGGAGGGTGGTGCGCGACGACGGGAAATTGTTTGAAAAATTGCCTGGGCAGGCGGAGCATCTGGAGGAGGAAGGACACGAGATACAAAAGTCGGGTAAACTACGCGTAATATTCTGAAGGAACAGTAATGCCCCGTTCGCGTAACGGACGCCACGAAGACATCGTCCAAATAATCGATGAGGGATTCAGTATTTCCGCCCAGTAGCCGATCTTAAAAGAAGGTGAGGGTTTTATGGAAATCCTAGGCGACAAGAAATTCGTCGAAGTGCCCGGCTCGAAAACACACGAGCTGCCGCCTCTTCTGGTGCGCATGGCGCCGGAGGTGAAACGGCTGGATCGCGTGATGGAGATGGCCAACGAACTGATCGAGACGGAGGACATGCTGCCCTACGGTCACGAGGCGGCGCAGATGGACCTGGCTCTCAACCTGATCGACCAGTACATGGGGTTCGTTCAGCATTGGCAGTGGGGCGACAGCGTGCTCGAATGGATCCGCCAGTGCGAGACCACGTTCGGGACGCGCATCGATTTGCGCAACCTGCTGAAAGCCGACCTGTGGCCGCACGCCGGAAGGTCGAGCTTCGTGACGCTGCTGGAAGATAAATCGGTGGACACGCGGGGAGTGGGGTTGGAGAAAGCGGTCGGGTTGCGGTTGACATTCCGGCAGCCTCCGCCGTTGAAATGTTTCTCCGACCAGTTCCTGCTGTATCTAAATTCGCAAGTGGGGAACACCGCGTATCAGACGTGGGCGGGCTTGACGCCGAATCCGGTGAGCGCGCTGCCGCCGGAACGGTTTACGTTCGATGTGGTGAATATGAGCATCCAGTAGTCGCTGGTGCAGGTTGGTGTATTCTGGTGTTGTATGGAAACTCTGACGAGCACCGACATAATCCGACGCAGCATATCGATCCCTGCGGAGATGGCGGAGAAGATCGACGCGATTGCGGAGGGCCGCCACGTGAGCGGAAACCGGACCATCGTGGACCTGCTGGCCGATGGGATTGAAGCTCATGAGCAGCGGCGGAAAGCATTTCTGGAACTCGCGGACCGTTTTCAGAAATCCAAAGATCTGGCCGAGACGAAGAGGCTTAGAGCCGAGCTTGCGCGGATGACGTTCGGCGGGTAGGGCGGCCAACGCCGTTAGCAATTCAGCTCCATGTCTGTGTGAAAAAGTCGGATTTGACCGCTCCTTAACGGTCGCGGCTCTGTTTCGGGGCTTGAGGATTCATTGAGATAAACCGAGCCGCGACTGTCAAGGAGCGGTTCGCGCCACGGCTTCTACACCGATCTAATTCGTGTGATCGAGCACGATTTTCCAGCCGATGGCTGTACGGCGGAAGACCAGGCTGTACACGCCGCTGACGTTGCCGCCGCCTTCTTTGTCGCGCTCCAGTTGCCAGCGGCCGATAACGTAGGCGTAATCCTTGCCCATGGCATGAATTTCCAGATCGAAAAAGCCGAGCTTGCCCATCGCCGCACGCGTCGGGTAACGCGACTGATAGCGGCGCTTCAAATCCTCCACGCCGCGAGTCATTTTCTCGCCGACGAAGACGGTGTCGACCGAATAACCGTCGAGAAACCCCTCTGTATCGCCCTTATTCCAGGCCTCAACTTGCTTGTCGAGGACGGCGCGGACCTGCTCTTCGACGGTGGCGGCGTGGGCCGAAACCGTAACCAAAAGAAATAGCAGTGGTAATTTCGATATCATGGCATTGATGGTCCAGCGGGACCCAAGTTTCAGCCCTCCACTTTCGCTAACTAAGATATCCGAAATCGAGTCGGCTTTGGGCGAATCGATTGTAGGTAAGGCGGAAGTGCTGCGTCTGGCGCTGGCGTGCTTGCTGGCGCGGGGCCATTTATTGATCGAAGACGTGCCGGGCGTGGGGAAAACAACTCTGGCGCAGGCGCTGGCGCGGAGCGTGCGGTCAAGTTTTCACCGTTTGCAGTTCACCTCCGACATGCTGCCTTCGGACGTGCTGGGCGTGACGATTTACAACGCGCACACCGAGGAATTCGAGTTCAAGCAGGGGCCGATCTTCACGAATTTCCTGCTGGCGGACGAAATTAATCGCGCCACGCCGAAGACGCAATCCGCGCTGCTCGAGGCGATGAACGAGCAGCAGGTGACCATCGACGGGCGGTCGTATGAATTGCGGCAGCCGTTCATGGTGATCGCGACGCAGAATCCGGTGGAGCATCACGGGACGTATCCGTTGCCGGAATCGCAACTCGACAGGTTTTTGATGCGGATTCGGATCGGGTATCCGGACATTGCGGCGGAGCGCGAGATCGTGCGCCAGGGACGGACGCAGAACGACGCGGGGCGCGCGGTGATCTCGGGCGAGGAACTGACCAGGCTGCAAGACGCGGTGCATCAGGTGCAGGTGGACGAAGCGCTGGTGGATTATATGCTCGCCATCGTCGAGAAGACGCGGACGCATGAGGCGCTGGCGATGGGCGTGAGCCCTCGCGGGTCCCAGGCGCTGTTTCGCGCGACGCAGGCGCTGGCCGCGGTAGAGGGGCGCGAGTACGCGATTCCGGACGATGTAAAACGAATGGTGGTGCCGGTGTTCGCCCATCGCGTGGCGGTGAACGCCCGCGCGGCGATGGCGCAGAGGTCGGCGGAGATGGCGGAGAAGATCCTCGGCGAGATTTTGACGCTGGTGGATGTGCCTCTGTAGCATCTGTCCGCATGCTTACGCATGGCGGCTCCTTAATTGTGAACGTCGGTAGCAGAGGTACGAACGCGAGAGCTGTGTGAAGAAAATTTTATGGGCGCGAATGCGCGGATAGCCCCAAGCTGACGCATAGGGCTGGGATAAATATAAATGCAAACTGCAATCGTTGGCCTGCCGATGGTGGGCAAGACTAGTCTGTTTACGATCCTGACCGGAGTGCACGAATCGGCGCGGGTGGGGTCGCTGGAAGCTCGTGTCGGCGTGACCAAGGTTCCGGACGCGAGGCTGGACGCGCTGGCGAAGATTTTCGAGCCGCCGAAGATTACTCACGCGGTAGTGGAATATCTGGATTTTCCGGCGATTTCGAAAGAGTCGCTGCGAGATCCGAAATATCTGGCCAGCCTGCGGGTGGTGGATGCGCTGGCGCATGTGCTGAGGGTGTTTGAGAGCGACACGGTTCCGCATGAGGCGGGGTCGGTGGATCCGGTGCGCGATTTTGAGGACGTCGAGATGGAGTTGATTCTCAGCGACCTGGTGGTGGTGGAGAAACGCGCCGAGCGCCTGCACAAAGAGCTGAAGCGGGGGAAGAATGTCGAGTTCGAGAAAGAGCTCGAATTGCTGGAGCGGATCAAGACGGAGTTGGAGGCGAATCGCGCGGTCAGGGTGCTCGACTTCTCGGATGAAGATGAGAAGCGGATTCGCGGGTTCCAGTTTTTGTCGCAAAAGCCGATGCTGCTGGTCTTGAATTTGGGCGAAGAAGACGCCGCGCGGATGGCGGAGGTGGAGGAGAAGTATCGCGCGGGGGCGTTCGCGGGGCGCAAGGGGATTGCGATCACGGCGATCTGCGGAAAGATCGAAGCGGAGCTGGCGGAGCTGCCGAAAGCAGACGCGCTGGAGTATCTGAAGAGCTACGGCCTCAATGAATCGGCTCTGGAGCGGCTGATCGCGGCGACGTATTCGTTGCTGGGGTTGATGTCGTTCCTAACAGCGGGCGAGACCGAGGTGCGCGCATGGACGATTCCGAAACACAGCACGGCGCAGAAGGCGGCGGGGGCGATTCACAGCGATTTCGAGAAGAAATTTATTCGCGCGGAGACGGTGAACTGGCAGTTGCTGGTGGATCACAACGGGTATTCGGGGTTGAGGGAAAAAGGGCTGTTGAGGCTGGAGGGGAAAGAGTACATCGTGAAGGACGGGGATGTGTTGGTGATCCGGCACAGCTAAAAATTATTTGGCCGCCGATGAACGCGGAGGAACGCCGATGCAGGACAAAACCCCAATCGCCAGGCAGGACCAGGCGAACCAGTCGCCGTGGCGGGTGTAGGGGGTTTGCGTTGTCGACGTGCCGTAGTGCATCGTGGCCGAGAGCTGCGTGAACGACGGGAGACGCTCTGCTATGCGGCCCGCGGGGTCGATTGCGGCGGTGATGCCGTCGTTGGTGGCTCTCACGATCCATCTGGCGTTTTCGGCGGCGCGCATGCGGACCAGTTCGAGGTGCTGTTCATGGGCCGCGCTGGCACCGAAGTAGCCGTCGTTGGAGAGATTCACGAAAACCTCCGCGCCGTTGCGGGCGAATTCGCGGACCAGGTCGGGAAAGGCCGATTCGTAGCAGATGAACGCGCCTACGTGATTCGGGAAAACGACAACGCGGGTGCCAGGCGCGAAATCGCCGGCTTCCTTCGTGACTTTATTCACCCAGGAAAAGACGTCGGGGACGAATTCGCCGAACGGGACTAGCTTGATTTTGTCGTATTCGTCGAGGGGGCGGCCGTCGGGATCGAGCATCATGGCCGAGTTCAGCGGCGCGCCCGACCTGTTTTTTCCTACTGCTCCAAACAGGAAGTATGTATGCGCGATGCTCCCGGCGTAGCGCAGAAACGCCGGATTGGTGAGATAAAACGGCGCGGGCATTTCGGGCCAGATGACCATGTCGGCGTCGCGGGTGCGGGAGAGGAGGGCGAGTTGTTGTTCCTCCTGCGCGAGGATCGCTGTGGTCCATTCCAGTTCCGTGTCGACATTGGGTTGCACCACCAGGGCTTTATGCGTTGGCGGCGTTTGGACGGGCGTGGGGAGCGCGTAGAGCAGAGGAAGAATCAGCAGCCAGGCCAGTTCGCGGCGCGGGCGGCGGAGGGCGATTAGAGCCACTGCGCAGGCGATCATGGCGAACACGAAGGACAGGCCGTAGACTCCGGTGATGGGGGCGAGGCGCATCAGCGCGGGCATGTCGATTCCGGCGTTGCCCAGGTCGAGCCAGGCGAAGCCGAAGGGGCCGTGCGTACGTTCGAGGCCGGTCCAGAGGGCGGCGGAGGCGGGGATAGCCCACCTGCGATGCATGACGAATCCGGTGAGCGCGGCGAACACGGCCATGTGCAGTCCTTTGAGGATCGCGAATAAGACGAACGTTCCCCAGCCTCCCCAGCGTCCCATGCCGCCGTGCACTTCAAGCACGAACTGAATCCAGGTGCAGACGCCGAACCAAAAGACGAAGCCCGAAGCCCAGCCTTGGAAGAAGCGGCGCTTCCAGGAACGTTCGCGGGCGCAGGCGATCAGGATCGGCGTGAGCGCGACGGGGGCTAGCCATGTCAGGTTGTAGCGGGGGAAAATGAGGATCAGCAGGACGGCGGAAAGAATAGAGAAGGCGTAGTTCACGCTTGCAAGGCTTCTTCGTTTACTACGTCGGCCATGTACGAGCTGCGGACGAGCGGTCCGCTGAAGACCATTTTAAAGCCGATGGAGAGGCCGTAATCGCGATAGGCGTCAAACCGGGCAGGCGTGACGTATTCGGCCACGGGGAGATTGCGGCGCGCGGGTTGCAGATACTGGCCTAGCGTGGCGACATCGACGTTCGATTGGCGCAGGTCGCGCAAAAGTTGATGCACTTCCTCGGACGATTCGCCGAGGCCGACCATCGCTCCGGATTTGGTCAACGATTCCGGACGGTGTTGTTTCGCGAAGCGTAGCACGTCGAGGGACTGGCGGTAACTGGCTTGCGGGCGGACGGTTTTATAGAGGCGCGGGATCGTCTCCATGTTGTGATTGAAGACGTGCGGGGCGGCGTCCAGGACGCGGGCGACGGCTTGGAGATCGCCGCAGAAATCCGGCGTCAGGACTTCGACGCGGGCGTCGGGCAGAGCGCGGCGGACGGCGCGGACGGTTTCGGCGAAATGCGGGGAGCCACCGTCAGGGAGATCGTCGCGATTGACGCTGGTGATGACTACGTAGCGGAGGTTCATCTCCCGGGCCATGCGCGCGACGTTTTCGGGCGCCTGCGGATCGAGCGCGCCGGGGTGTTTGGCCTTCGGCACGGAACAGAATCCGCATCCGCGGGTGCACAGGTTGCCGAGGATCATGAACGTCGCGGCGCTGCGATGAAAGCACTCGTGCATGTTGGGGCAGCGGGCGGATTCGCAGACGGTGTGCAGATTCTTTCGGCGCAGCTCGACCTTCAGATTGTGGACTGATTCGGGATGAGTGCGCGATTTGCGCAGCCACTCGGGAAGCCGGGGCCGACTTTTTTCAATGTGAACCGGCTCAAGTTGCACCAGCTCCATCAATAAACTTTCTTGATCGCCTTGTCGCCAGGGAAGCCGGAGCTGGTAAGATCCGTCTTGGTCTTATTCAAAGTGCCGTCGGCTAGCGGTCCGACGAGGACGCGGAAGACGCCGGGTTTTTCGGGAATTTCCACGGCGATGGCTTTGAATTTTTTCTGATGGAGGACGTCGACCATGACGTCGGCCTCGGTTTTCGCGGTGGCGGCGAGTTGCAAATAGGTCTGGCCGGATTGGGGAGCGGCGATTGCCTTCGGAGCAGGCTGCTCCTTCGGCTTCGGCTCGTCCTTCTTTTTAGGCTCTGGCTTCCTGGGCTCGGGCTTGGGTTCTTCTTTCTTAGGCTCGACCCTGGCTTCTTCGGCTGGCTGCTGGGGCTGCGTGGACGCGGGCGCAGCGGCGGGCGGCGGGCTGGATGCGGCCGGCGTCTCCTGCGGGGCCGGGGACTCAACCACCATCGGCTTCGTATCGGGCCTGCGGGCGGAAGCGACGTCCACCTGCGCCGGGCCGGAGTTTCTTCCCACGATGTAGCCCATCGTGAAAAACACTCCGAGCAGCACCACCACGATGAAGAACACGCTCAGTAACTGGCGGTTGGCCAGGATTAATTCAAATTCGCCGTCTTCGTTCTTGGGCACCTATGCATCCTTGGCAAGTTTTTCGAGAATACGACCTACGTTCGAGAGTATATCCATCGGCAGTGGGAACACAACCGTCGTATTCTTTTCCGATCCTATCTCAACCAGGGTTTGCAGGTAGCGAAGCTGCAACGCCGCGGGCTGGGAGGCCATAATTGCAGCGGCTTTTTCGAGATTTTGGGCGGCCTCGGCCTCGCCTTCGGCGTGGATGATTTTGGCGCGGCGCTCGCGTTCGGCTTCGGCCTGGCGGGCGATGGCGCGGATCATAGACTCGGGGAGATCGACCTGTTTGATCTCCACCATCGACACTTTCACGCCCCACGGGCCGGTATGTTCGTCGAGTACGGCCTGCAAGCGGACGTTCAATTTCTCGCGTTGACTGAGGACTTCGTCGAGCTCCGCTTCGCCAAGGATGCTGCGCAGGGTGGTCTGCGAGAGCTGCGACGTGGCGAACAAATAATTCGCGATTTCGATCACTGCCTTGGTCGGATCGACGATGCGGAAATAGACCACGGCGTTGACTTTCAACGTGACGTTATCGCGGGTGACGACGTCCTGGGAGGGGACTTCCATGGCTTCGACGCGGAGGGACAGACGGACGAGGCGGTCGATGGGGCGGAAGACGAGGATCACTCCGGGGCCTTTGGGAGCAGGCAGAACGCGGCCCAGGCGGAAGACGACGCCGCGCTCATACTCGGCCAGGATTTTGATGCTGGAGAGGACATAGAGCACGACGATGGCAACGACGATGGCGATTATGGACGGGTCCATAGGGTTCTCCTGTGCGTCCTTACTGTATCGCGTTCGGATGTGGGGTGGACGGGTTTCGCGCAGCCCTACGCGGAAGGCTACGCTCCCGAGATGGCGGAGGCTAGTTGTTCCAGTTTTTGGTGAAAGGTTGCCGGAGGGGCGCCGGCGGCTCGATCGATGACGCCAGTGGTCGCTTGCACGGAGACTTTTTGCGACTGGCCGTTTTCCTGCACGGCGTAGCTGCCGGAGAGTTTCGCGCTTCCTTCGGCGGACATCGAGATGGCGCGGGCGGCCGGGACGTCGAGGACGGCGACGAACTGGTCCTGGCTCCAACGTCCGATGACGGCGTCATCGCCGGTGAAGGCGGCGAAGCGGGCGATGAGCGCCTTCAATGTGCCTTCGACTACGGTGCGCGAGTGCTGGCTTTCGAGGCGCTTCAGGTTGCGCACCCAGACCATCAGCAGGCAGAAGGGATGGTTTTGGCGCAGCAGATTATCGATATGAGTGTCGATTTTCTGGCGGTTCCAGGCGCCGGACGCGCGGTCGGTGTAGAGGGCTTTGCGCTCCTGCTCGATCTGCTGGTGGAGGACGCGGATTTCGTCTTGCAACTGGGCGACGACCAACTGGTTCGTGTGCTGCATCTGCTCGACGCTGGCCTGGATGGCGGCGACGGCCGTGCCGATGCCGCCGCGGATTTCGGCGATGGTTTCGCGTTTCGCGGTGGTCTGCAGATCCTGAAGTTTGGCGCGCACTTCCTGTTCGTGATTTTCTCCATTGGAGGCGACGGTTTCGGCGAAGACCATCATCGCCGCGGTGGCGTTTTCCACTTCCTGGCGCATCTTCTTGAGTTGCTCGACGGATTTGTCGCGATACTCGCGCAGCTCGCCGCGGAAGGAGGATTGCGCGTCGCGTAGCTGATCGACGTTGGCGGCGTTGCGGCTTTGGTCCTCGATGATTTTCAGATGCTGGCGGAACTCGGCGGCGAGCGCCGGGTCAACCTCGACGACGTAGTGGGCGGACGAGTCGATGGCCAAGGAGTAACACTCCAGAACGGCACTGAAGAGACTATTGCGCTTCTCGACTTCATCGAGGCGGTCCAGTTCGTTAAACGACTTGCGAATTGAGATCAAGGTCTGTCCCCTAAGCCGCTCATCGGCGGGGGAATGATCAACTTGAATGAAAACTCATGCCGGCGAAGCTGACGACGCTTTGGTCGTCAATATTCCACTGCTGATACTGCAAAAGGCGGCCCCGGGCGCTGGGAACGGCTTTGAGGAAAGTGTAAATAGGCGCGGAGCCACACCACTTCAGATCGTCGCGATTCTGCTGAATAAGATCCCAAAATCCGCGTGCGTCTCCGGATTCCATGCGCTCGATTCGGGCGCGGTCGCGGAGCGCGACCCCGGCCATTTCGTCGCGTTCGGCGAGGGCCGGGAAAGGGTCGCCATAGCGCCGGCCCATGTGGGCCATGTCGATGCCGAGGACCCAGAGCAGACGGTCGCCTTCGCGCGCCGAAATTTCGGCCAGCGTACCGAGCATGCGATGGACGTGATCGTTCGACTCCGGCGCGCCGCCGCGATAGATGCTGTTGGCGTAAGACCCGCACAGGATGGGGACGATGCGTATCTTCGGTCCGAACAGGTGTTGGAGGAAGACGACCTGGAATTCGATGGAGTGCTCGATCGAGTGGCAGTAATCCTCCATCGCCACGGCGTCGCCGGATTTGGCCTCGATTTCGTTGATGAGTTTCAGGTCGGGGATGGTTTCACCGTAGGGAGTGACGAAGGGCTTTCGCGTGAGGCCCAGGCGGTCGGGTGCGCCGTAGTGGGAGGTGCCCAGGATGACGAAAGTGCGATCGGCGTCGGAGGGGGAGAGCGCTGAGTAGGCGGCTCGATAGGCGTCGACGCCGCCAAAGGGGCTCACGTGGGGGGAGGCGATGGCCAGGACTTTCTGATTTTTTCCGCCGCCTGAAGGCGGAGCTGCAACCTGAAGGTCGCGCCACCTGGGGCCCATATATTCGTCGAAGGTGCGGATTAGTTCGGATTTTTCGTCGGGGTAGCCGGAACCGGCGTGGGAGGGTTCACGGATGGGGGCTTCAGCAAAGGCTTTTTCGGCTTGCTGCTTGCGGCGCTCGAAGGCTTCGTCTTCGAGGAAGCCGGCGGTGCTGAGGGCGTCGAGAAGATGCTGCTCGATCTCGCCGACTTCAAGTTCGCCGGTGGCGCGGACGAGGTAGGCCCGCAGGTCCAGGCTGGAGTGCTCGCCGTCGAAGAATTCCAGGCAGGAAACGAGGCCGGGAGGAACGATTAGCGTGGCGTCGGAGTATTGAAACGGGTCGCGGATCACCAGGCCGGGGCGGTCGGGAACGGGGGAGGGGAGGAAGTCGAGGTTGTTTCTTAGGCGCGGGAGCATGTCAGCGTCCGTTGAGGAACGCGTCCACTTCTTCAACATATTTATCGGGTTCTTCATAGGACGGCAGGTGGCCGCTTTTTTCGAAGACGACGAATTTCGCGCCGGGGATGGCTTTATATATGTTCCAGGCGTTGACGGGCGCGACGTTCATGTCGTAACGGCCGGTGATCACCAGAGTCGGGAAGGTGAATTTCTGGAGCGCGGAGGTGAGGTCGAGTTTGGAGGCGGACCGGCTGACTTGGGCGCCGACTTGTGGATTGTAGCCGAGGTCCTTGGCACCGGCGAGGTAGGCGTCGCGCTTTTCTTCGCTGTAAAAAAGCATGCGGAAGTGGTGGCGCATTTGTTCATCGGGGGTGGAGCCACGGTCGGAAGAGACGTCGGGAAAGACTTGGGAGAGGACGCGGGACATTTTCTTCATGTCGGGGCCGGCGGCGTCGCTCAGGATTAGTTCTTCGATGTGCTCGGAGTGGGCGGCGGCGTAGGCCATGGCGAGGAAGCCTCCATAGGAATCGCCGACGAGCGAGAATTTGCCGAAGCCGAATTTGGCGCGGACGGCTTCGAGGTCGGCGATCTGGGCGGTTATTTCCTGGGACGAGTTGGGAGCGAGGCGGGTGGATTTACCAGTGCCTCGCTGGTCGTAGAAGACGATTTGACGGGTTTTGGCGAGGCGGGTCCAAACGTCGTTCTGGATCATATATATATGTGAGAGGCCTGGCCCTCCGTTGGCGACGATGACGGGTGTGGAGCGGGAGGGGGAGCCGTATACGAAGGTGGCAAGATCCACCTCGGGCGTTTTGACGACGTCAGGTTGTTGGGGGAGAGTGAGGAGGAGGAAGAGAGATATCGGCACGGAGTTTAGTTTAGCGGTAAGGCTGGCCGCCTGAAAGGGCGGCTGCCGGCTTATAGCCGGCCCCACTAAACTGAAGTGGTGTCTCCTATTGAAGAGTATCGGGCGCGGTTGAAGAGCTGGAATGAAAGGCTCGAGCGCGCGCAGAGGCGGTATAACCAGCTCGGCAATGCCCGGCTTGCTACGGGCATCGCGACGGTGGCGGTGGCAGGGTTTTCGATTGGCGTGTCTTGGATCTCGGCCTGGTGGCTGATTGCGCCGCTGGTTGTTTTCGTGGCGCTGGCGATTGCGCTTTCGCGGCTGGATGGAGAACGGGACGCCGCTACGCGAGGGGTCGCTTATTACGAGCGGGCGATCGGAAGGATTGAGGACCGGTGGATCGGAACGGGGAGCCAGGGCGAGCGGTTTCGGGACGCGAAGCATGTGTACTCCGACGATCTGGATTTGTTTGGAAGAGGATCGTTATTCGAGTTATTGTCCACGGCGCGGACGGGGGCGGGGGAGAGGACATTGGCGGAGTGGCTGCTGGGCCCTGGTGCGCGCGAAGACGTCGCGGCGCGGCAGGAAGCGGTTGCGGAGTTGCGGCCTCGCATCGATCTGCGGGAAGAGATCGCGCTGATGGGCGAGGATATTCGGGCGGCGGTGGATGCCAGGGCGCTGGCGGTGTGGGGCGCGGCGCCGGAGGTCGGGTTTTTTAAAGGGGCTCGGGTCGTCGCGTTCGTGCTTGCCTGTGCGGCGGTGGTCACACTGGTCGGCTTTTTTGCGCAGCGATTCACGCTTGCGCCTTTTTTGTGCGTGGTGCTGGCGGAGATGATCTTCAGTTTCACGATTCGTCCGCGGGTGGGGCAGGTCGCGGAGGCGGTGTCGGCTCCGGCGCACGATTTGCGGATGCTGGCGCTGCTGTTGGAGCGTCTGGAGCGGGAACAGTTCACCTCAGCGCGGTTGAAGAGGCTGGCGGAGGATCTGGCGGTCGAGGGCCGCGCGGCGTCGGAGCGAATTCGGCGCCTGACCCGATTGATCGAGCTGCTGGATTCTTCCGAAAATATGTTTTTCCGGCCGATTGCGGCAATGCTGTTGTGGAACGCGCAGTTCGCCATGGCGGTAGAGGCCTGGCGCAAGGTGTGCGGGCCGCACATCGGAAAATGGATCGCGGCGGTGGGGGAGTTTGAGGCGCTGTGTTCGCTTTCGGCGTATGCGTTCGAGAGGCCCGATGCGATGTTTCCGCATTTGGAGACAGAAGGGCCGGTGTTCGATGCGGAGACGCTGCGGCATCCTCTCATCTCAGCTTCGGTGGCCGTTGCGAACGACGTGCGGCTAGGGAAAGAAACGAGCCTCTGGATTGTCAGCGGATCGAATATGAGCGGCAAGAGCACGCTGATGCGCGCGGTGGGGCTGAATGCGGTGCTGGCTTGGGCGGGAGCGCCGGTGGCGTGCGCGAGACTGAACATTTCTCCGCTGGCGATTGGGGCGTCGATGAGCACGCACGATTCGCTGGCCGATAACCGGTCGCGATTTTATGCCGAGATCAGCCGCCTGCGGGATGTGGTGGAATTGGCGCGGACGGGGCATCCGACGTTATTCCTGTTGGATGAACTGCTGAGTGGGACCAATTCGCATGACCGGAGGATCGGGGCGGAGGCGGTAGTGCGCGGATTAGTGGAACGGGGGGCGATCGGGCTGGTTTCGACGCACGATCTGGCGCTGGCGGAGATTGCGTCCCAGCTAGACGGCCGCGCGGCGAATGTTCATTTTGAGGATCATTTGGAGGGCGGGGAGATCCGGTTCGATTACCGGCTGCGGCAAGGGGTGGTCACGAGGAGCAATGCCCTGGAGTTGATGCGGGCGGTGGGGTTGGATGTTTAGAATGGAGCCACAATGGGCGTTTTAATTACTGGTGCTAGCGGAGGACTCGGAACGGCTGTTTGCCGGGCGTTTGAGGACGCAGGGAAGAGTGTGATCGGCGTCGCACGCTCTTGGCCCGAGGCGGTTCCGTTTCGGACGATTGCGGCGGATTTGACGACGGCGGAGGGGTGCGATGCGATGGTCGCCGAGGCTTTGGAGCGGGGGCCGATTGAGGCGCTGGTGCATATTTTGGGAGGGTTCGGCGGAGGGCAGCCCATCTCGGAGACGAGCGACAAGACGTGGGATGGCATGATGACGCTGAATCTGCGGGCGGCGTTTTGCGCCATGCGGGCGGTGCTGAAACCGATGACGACGGCGAAGTATGGACGGATTGTCGCGGTGGGATCGCGAGCCGCGGTGGAGGCGATGCCGAATTTCGCGGCGTACTCGGTGGCGAAGGCCGGCCTCGTCGCGCTGGTGAAGAACGTCGCGGCGGAGGGCAGGGATTTGGGGATCACGGCGAACGTCGTTTTGCCGAGCACAATCGACACTCCGGCTAACCGGCAGGCGATGCCGAAGTCCGATTTTTCGCGATGGGTTGCGCCGGAAGCGATTGCGAAGACGCTGGTGTGGCTGGCGTCCAAAGAGGCGGGGGATGTGAGCGGCGCGTTGATTCCTATATACGGGAGGGCGTAATGAAGAAGATGAAAAAGACCGAGGTGGCGGCGCTGTTAAAAGGGCTGCCGGGGTGGTCGATAAAAGGCGGCAAGCTGCATCGGGAATATAAATTTGCGGATTTTCCCCATGCGTTCGGCATGATGGCGACGGCCGCGCCGGCGATTGAGAAGATGAATCATCATCCGGAGTGGACCAACGTTTATAACCGGGTGACCGTGGATTTGACCACGCATGACGCAGGAGGGATCACGCAGAAGGATTTCGATCTGGCGGCGCTGCTGGAAGGGATTGTGAAAAAGCTGGCATGAGAATTTTATTGGTGTTCGCGTGCGCGGGGTTGTGCGCCGCGCAGGAAACGTTTCCGGGATCGGCGGCGCTGGATGCGGTGGTGAATGAGGCCGTTCAAAATGGGTTGATTCCGGGAGCGGTCCTGATTGTCGGGCACGATGGCAAGATTCTGCATCGCAAGGCGTATGGAAGCAGGGCGCTGGTGCCGCAGCGCGAGGCGATGACGGTCGACACTATTTTTGATTTGGCGTCACTGACTAAAGTCGTGGCGACGACGTCGGCGGCGATGAAGGTTTTTGAGGACGGGAAGCTGCGGCTGTCGGACAAGGTCACCGATTATTTGCCGGAGTTTCAGGGAGGAAAGAGCGACATCACGATTCGCGATTTGATGACGCACTTTTCTGGGTTTAAGCCGGATTTCGATCTCGATCCACCGTTCAGCGGCTATTTGGCGGGGATTCACCGGGCGCTGATCGAGAAGCCGCAGGGTCCGCCTGGGGTGCGGTTCGTTTATAGCGACACCAATTTCATCCTGATGGGCGAGATCGTGCATCGCAAGAGCGGAAAAATGCTGGATGAGTTGGCGCAGGAGGAGATTTTTAAGCCGCTGGGGATGGTCGATACGCAGTTCAATCCGCCGGCTTCGCTCCGGTCTCGCATAGCTCCCACGGAAGTTGACACAGCGACCGGGCAGCCGTTTCGCGGCGTAGTGCACGATCCTCGTTCGCGGCTGATGGGAGGCGTGGCGGGTCACGCGGGGCTGTTTTCGACAGCGACCGACCTATCGCGATTCGCGGAGATGATGCTCGGCATGGGGACGCGGGACGGGGTGCGGGCTTTTTCGCCTCTGACGGTTCGGAAGTTTACATCGCCCGAGACGCCGCAGGATCAGCCGGTACTGAGAGGGCTGGGATGGGATATCGATTCCACGTATTCGTCGAATCGGGGGGAGCTGTTTCCGATCGGTTCTTACGGGCACACCGGATTTACGGGGACGTCGATGTGGATCGATCCGTCGACCAATTCATACGTCATTCTGCTGACGAATTTTGTGCATCCGAAGGCGGGGAAGAGTCTCACCGGGCTACGGGCCCGCGTGGCGACGATCGCGGCGGCGGCGATCGGCGTGGACGCGCCGGGCGTCAGCGTGGTCGGATTTAACGAAACGATGGTGGGGCCCGGGATCCGGCGAATGATCGCTCCGAATCATCACGTTTTGACCGGGCTCGACGTTTTGGAGCAGGACAAATTCGCGGCGCTCAAGGGGAAGAAGATCGGGCTGATCACCAATCATACGGGCCTTGATCAGAACGGGCGGCGGAATGTGGACGCGATGCGGGAAGCGGGAGTGCAAGTGACGGCCCTGTTCTCGCCGGAGCACGGAATCGCCGGCAAAGAAGACCGGCCGGATATGGCCGACGACAAGGACGCGGCAACGGGTTTGCCGGTCTGGAGCCTGCACTACAACGGGCGTTACCGGATGACGCCGGAGATGTTGAAAGGCGTCGACACCCTGGTCTTCGACATTCAGGACGTCGGGGCGCGCTTCTACACGTATTCCTGCACCATGCTGTATGCACTGGAGGAGGCTTCGAAGGCGGGCCTGCCGTTCTATGTTCTCGACCGGCCGAATCCAGTGACCGGGACGCACATGGAAGGACCGCTGATCGACGACGATCTGCAGAGTTTTGTCGGATGCTACTCCATGCCGATCCGCCACGGGCTGACGTTGGGCGAGCTGGCGACCATGGCCAACGGCGAGCGGAAGCTGTCCGCCGATCTGCACATTATTAAGATGAAGAACTGGTCGCGCGGGGACTGGTTCGATTCGACGGGGTTGAGCTGGGTCGATCCGTCGCCCAATATGCGGAGCCTGACCGCGGCGACGCTGTACTTCGGCCTGGCCATGATCGAGTACGCGAAGGAGTATTCGGTGGGGCGGTCCACCGACGCGCCGTTTGAGCAGATCGGGGCCGAATGGATTCGCGGCGCGGAACTGGCTCGGTTCCTGAACGACCGGCAAGTGCCGGGGGTCCGGGCCTACGCTACACGATTTACGCCGGCCGGTCCTCCTCTAAAGGGCCGGACGGTCGAAGGAGTTCGTTTCGTGATCCTGAATCGCGAACAGTTTTCCTCGGTGCGGCTGGGTCTGGAAGTGGCTTTCGCACTGGGAAAGTTGTATCCGGGGAAAGTGGATCTGGAGTTGTGCCGGAAGCTGATTGGTAACAGGAAGGTAATAGAATCGTTGAAATCGGGCGAGGATCCGAGGGCCATCGAACAGGGGATCGAGGAACAATTGCAGGCCTTCGAGGAGCGCCGGCGGGCGTACCTGCTCTACTGAATTACAAGAACGCCGTGAACAGACTTAACGGCGTTATGTTCCTAAACGATTGGAATTTCGAGAACATTCGGTGTCAAACCCCTTGACACCTTATCATCCCTTGAGTCACAATTGCCTAGTTTTGCTGTGCGAGACACTACTGCTTGGTCGCAGAAGGGGACTTGATAACTATGAAACGTTTACTGCAACTCTGTCCGTTGCTGGGGGTAGCCCTGATGATCGCTGGCTCGCTGAGCCGACCGGTGTTCGCGCAGGCTCCAGTGGGAACGATTTCGGGCGTGGTCGCCGATGAAAGCGGCGCCATCATCCCAAATGCCACGGTAAAGATTCGCAATAAGGCCACGGATGCCGAGCGGGATCTGATGTCGGGCGCGGATGGCACCTTTAGTGCGCCTGCTCTGCCAGCCGGGATCTATGAAGTGCGAGTGGAGTTAAAGGGATTTCGCACGGTGGTTCGCGAGGCGACGGTAGAAACCGGTCTGACGACGACGGCGGACATCCGGCTGCCTGTCGGGCAAACTTCAGAAGTGGTCAACGTGGAAGCGGCGACGGCGCAGGTCGAGTACGAGAAGCATTCGATCGACGGAGTCGTTACCCGGCAGCAGATTCAGGATCTCCCGCTGAATGGACGAAGTTTCCTGCAATTGGCTTCGATTGAACCGGGCGTCACAGTGGGTTCCGGTACGACGTCGCAGTACAACGCACTGTCGACAGTCTCGATTCTGGGCGGCTCTTCGGGATTCACAGCCATCAGCGTGGATGGCGGCGCGATTCGCGACACCATCGAGAATTCCGGCGCCGCGATGAACTTTTCGCAGGAAGTGGTGCAGGAGTTCCAGGTTTCATCCGTCAACTTCGATTTGTCGACCGACATCACCAGCGTGGGTTCGGTGAACGTGGTGACGCGGAACGGATCGAACCAGTTTCACGGAGCGGGTTATTTTTACTTCCGCGATCATAATATGGCGGCATATCCGAATCTGGTCCGCAGCGCCATTAATCCCGATCCGTTTTTCGCGCGCCGCAACCCTGGGTTCTGGGTGGGCGGGCCGGTGAAGAAGGACAAGCTGTTCTTCTTCTTCAATTATGAGTACATGAACCAGGTGCAGAGCTACAGCGTGGTGCCGAACATCCCATCCTTCTCGCAGCTGGGCGGCAACTTTGGCAGTCCCTACATCGGCAAGACGCTGAGCTTCCGGCTGGATTACCGGCTCGACTCCAAGACCAGCATCTTTGCGCGTTACTCGCATGATGGAAACGCAGGCTCCGGTCCTAACGGAGGTGCTACGGAACCCTCCAACTGGCTGCGGAACACGAACTGGAGCGACCAGAGCATCATGGGAATCACAACGGCGGTGAAGCCGACGCTGGTGAACGATTTCCGGTTCAGCTACGGGTTCTGGAGCAACCGCAACCTGTTCCCGACTTCTGCGACTTGTCCGGGTTGCGTAGGCTTGGACGGTCCGCAGATCGAGGTAGTCGGCGTTGGGAGCAACGTTTACTTTGGCGACACCTCGAATGCGACGCAAGGGCGCGATTTGCGGCGATTCACCTGGCAGGACAGCATGACGTGGCAGAAGGGTTCCCACCGGATGAAGTTCGGAGGGCTTTGGGAATACGCTCCCGGTACGGGGTTCTGGGGCTATTGCGACCCGGCCTGCGACGCGGTATTCGCTCCGGAATATCTGCAGTCCCTGTTAGGGGGCCTGGTTCCTGTCTTTTTCCCCAACTTGCCTTCGAAAATTACGACCACCGCCCAGTTGAACAGCCTGCCCTTCATCAATGCGGGGGTCGTGGGCATCGGCGATCCTTCCCAGCCTCCGCCTTATAACGTCGGCACCGCGAAGGTGAACGACCGCGCGCGCGTCTACTTCCAGGACACCTGGAAAATCACGCCGAGCTTCACACTCAACTACGGTCTGGCTTACGAATATGAGAGCAATTTGTTCAACGAGGATATGCCGAAGCCGGCGTATCTGGCGCCGCTCTACGGAAGCAACCTCAGCGCGACGCAGCCACTGAATGGACACCTTTCGCCGCTGGTCGGTATTGCGTGGAAGGTCGGAAACGATAACAAGACCGTCATTCGGGCCGGCGGCGGCAAGTACTACGAGACGCAGCAGCTGTACCAGCGCTTGCAGGAACGCTCCGAGATCGGCCCGGTGGGCAACGGACGCGTGCAGTATCCCGAGACCGCTTACACGAATATTTTCCCCGGGATCGTGGACGTCGGCACCACGGCGGCGATTTATGCCGCCACCGGCAAGCTTTCGCCCGTGATTGTTCCGGTTGGCGCGCCGCTGAACGCTTTACTTACCACGATGACGCTGGCCCAGTTCGAACAGATCCAGGCGCAGGAAACTCCCGCCATCGCGGCCAGCCTCTCGACACCCATTCCCGGGGAGACGCCGATCGCGGTCGCGAAATCCGGCGCCGATCTTTACCCTCTGCATTCGCCGGTGCAGGATTCCTATCACATGTCTGTCGGCATTCAGCGCGAGTTGCGCCGGGACATGGTGCTGAGCGCCGATTTCGTGCGCCGCGTATTCCTGAACCAGCAGTACGGTGCCATCGATCTCAACCGGTATAATCGCTACATCAACGGCGTGCGGTCGCCGGTGATTCCGGTTTGTACCGGTACGCAGGCCAGCGATCCGAACGCGGAATGCTCCACCGGCGCCATCACGTTCTGGGAAGCGGGCGCACGCAGCACCTATACGGCTTTGCTGGTGAAGGTGGACAAGCGCTTCTCCCATCGCTACCAGTTCACGGCGTCGTATGCGCTGCAGAGCCAGATGGGACTGAACGGCATCGAGAATTACGACAACTATGACTCCACCTGGGGTCCACAGGCTTCGCGCCAGATCCTCCACGTCGTCGGAACTGTGCAGTTGCCGTGGGGATTCTCCCTCGGCCTGGTGTCCTCGACGTCCAGCGTGGGTCCGGTCATGCCGGTCATCAGCGGAATCGACCTGACCGGCAGCGGGGCTGGTTCCACTCCCCTGCCAGGCCTGTCCTACAATTGCCTGAACATCAGTTGCGGGATGAGCGATCTGACGGCCGCGATCGCGAACTGGAATTCGACGTACGCCGGCAAAACGGATGGTACCGGTCAGCACAAGATGCCAACGCTGACGCTGCCTTCGAACTTCAGCCTGGGCCGTCCGTTCAACTCCCAGGATGCGCGTCTGACGAAGACATTCACCTACCACGAACGTTACAAGCTGAGCGTTTTCGCAGAAATGTTTAACGTGTTTAACTACTCCAACTACGGGGGCTATACCTACGATCCGAGCAATTCCACCGGTTTCGGTATCCCGACGCAGCGGGTCACGCAGGTGTTCGGTTCGGGCGGGCCTCGGGCCGTGCAGGTTGGCGGCCGGGTTACATTCTAGGGGGCATGCCCCCTCCATTACTGTCGGGGCTCGGTAGTGGACTCGTGGCGCGCCTTTCTTTCCGAGCCCCGACAGTAATGGAGGGGATGCTAACGTTTTCCCGCAACGCCCTAGACGATCTTCATTCGCTTCGCCACACGGGTGAGAATCTCGATTGCGCGTTCGAGAGTCTCGCCCGTGTGCGTTGCGGTCACAATCGTCCGTACGCGGGCTTTTCCCTCCGCCACCGTAGGGAATCCGATGCCGGTGGCAAACAACCCTTCTTCAAACAGCGCTCTTGAAAACGTATGCGCGGTAGCTGCTTCGCCGACCATGATCGTTGTGATTGGCGTCTCACTGCCGCCAATTGAGAAGCCGTTCGCCTTTAGACCGGCCTGAAAGAACCGGGTGTTGGTCCAGAGCCGCTCGATCCGTTCCGGCTCTTGTTCCATAATGTCGAAGGCGGCCATGCAGGCGGCGGGCACCGCCGGTGGATGCGAGGTCGAGAACAGAAACGGGCGGGCGCGGTGGTGGAGAAAATCGATCAGGTCGCGGGTTCCGCAGACATAGCCGCCAAGCACGCCGACGGCTTTCGAAAGCGTACCCACCTGCACGTCGACCCGTCCGTGGAGATGAAAATGATCCACCGTGCCTCGTCCATTGCGGCCCAAAACGCCCGAGGAATGCGCGTCGTCGACCATCATGATGGCACCGTGTTTTTCGGCGAGTTCGGTGAGCTTGTCGAGCGGGCCGATATCGCCGTCCATGGAAAAGACGCCGTCGGTGATTAGCAGTTTGTGGCCGGGCGAGCCATCGAGGGCGGCCAGTTTTTCCCCGGCGTGGGCGACGTCGCGATGGCGAAAGACGTGAATTTTCGCGCGCGATAAGCGGCAGCCGTCGATGATGCTGGCGTGGTTCAGCTCGTCGGAAATAATGTGGTCGTCGGGGCCGAGAATCGCGGAGACGGTTCCGGCATTGGCCGCGAAGCCGGACTGGAAGACGACGCAGGCTTCGACATTTTTGAAGGCCGCGATGCGGCGCTCCAGTTCGACGTGCAGACTCATGGTGCCGGAGATCGTCCGCACCGCGCCGGAGCCGGCTCCGTAACGCTTCGTCGCGTCAACGGCGGCATCCACCAGCTTGGGGTGATTGGCAAGCCCAAGGTAGTTGTTCGAGGCGAGGTTGATGACCTCCTTGCCATCGAAACGCGAAATGGGCTCGCAGGGCGATTCGAGTTCGCGGAGCCGCTGAAAGGTGCCGCCTTTGCGCCAGGCCTCGATTTGTTCGGTTAAGTATGCCAGGGGTTTCGACATGGAAACCTCAGGATAAATCATCTGTCCGCATGCTTACGCATGGCGGTTCGGTGGCGGCGGCCAAGATTCGTGCAGATCTCGGAAGGGCCGCCGCAAGAAATCAAGCGTGTACCGAGCCGCGACTGCAGGGAGCGATCATTAACCTGTTAAACTTCGGTCGAACGAATGCAGAGTATGGATATCATCGACCCGCAGCGTTTCATGACGGGCGAGTTCCTGTTTAACGATGTGAAGGCGTACTCCGCGCTGGGCGAGCATCGCACAGCGGGCAAAGTGGATCGCGATACGTCGGCGTGGCTCGCCAGGCAGCTGGAAGGTTTTGGGTTCACGTCGAAACTATTGCCGTTTCGCGTGCGGCAATTCCAGTTCGGTTCAGCAAGCCTGGTGATGTCAGGCCGTTCCATTCCATGTTTCCCTTTGTGGCTGCCGCGCGCGACGGGGCCGCTCCGCGCGCCGATGGCGCGGGGGACGGTGAAGGGCTGTGTGGCGATCGCGCGATTTCCCAAAGGAGGCGCGATGACGGCGGCGCATCGCGCGGTGATTCAGCCCCTGGTCGATCAGGGCGCGGCGGCGATTATCGGCGTTACACCCAGCGATTCGGGTGAACTGGTCGCGGTCAATTCGACCGCCGATGCCGAGCCGTGGTCGTTGCCGATTCTGCTGGTGGGTCCGCCGGAGGAGATGAACTTGCGCGGCGCGACGGATGTGGCGATCTCCATTCAGGGTCGCGAGGAGCCGCGGGCCGAGGCGTTCGAAACTGTGGGCGAAATCGGTACGGGCAAGAAGCGCATCGTAATCTCGACGCCATCGTCGGGATGGTTTCACTGCGCAGGCGAGCGCGGCCCCGGCATCGCGATGTGGCTCGCGCTGGCGCGCTGGTCGAGCCATCGGGAATCGAACATGCGCTACACGTTCGTCGCTTCCTCTGGGCATGAATTGGGCGAGCAGGGGATGCGTAGCTTCCTCACGGGTCCTGCGCCACAACCCGAGGAGACGGGCGTTTGGCTGCACCTGGGGGCAAGCATCGCGGCGCGTGGTAGCACGCGGCGGCTGATGACGAATCGCACGGAGTGGCTGCCGGTGCTGTCGCGGAATTTTAGTTCGACAGGCCTGCAACCGGAGGTGACGGACGCGCCCGCGGGCGAACTGGCGCAACTGGCGAAGCTCGGCTACCGATGCTTTGGCATCGCCGGCGGGCATACGCTGTTTCACTCGCCGGGCGATCTGCCGGTGACCACTAGCGCCGCGTTGCTGGAACCGGTGGGGCAGGCGCTGCTGCGAACGATCGCCGACCTCGAATCAAATTTGTAGCAGCCATGCTTGCGCAGGCATACCGGTAAGGCGAGAGAGCGCGAACGCGTACCACTGGAGCTGTCGCTCATATTGCTCCCGGCGCTCGGACGCATCGGCGTCAGTCTTAAAATCGACGATCACCCACCGGTCATGTTCGACGAACGCCAGATCGATGAATCCTTCCAGGACTCGGCCATCTTCGAGTTTCCACACCAGCGGATATTCGCGATGACAACGCCCGGCGGCCCTCGCGCGCGCCAGCAAGGGATGCTCCAGGGCGGTTTCCACGGCGACGATCGCGGCCGAGCGTTCTTCCTCCGGCGAGCCTAACAATCGTACGTTCCAGTCGGCCAGTTGCTCGATAGCGGCGCGATTTGCGTCGAGCGGCACGTCGCGCATCATGTTGTGCACCAGTGTTCCGAAACGGCGTCCCGTCGCTCTTCGAGCTGATTTGACTACCGCCGCAATTTCGACCGCGATGGGATCGGCCGGGGCATCGATCGCCTGGCTGGCGATGAATACCTGATGCGCTGGCCGAGACCCCTGGTCGATCACGCTCGCTCGCGCGGCTTGCCACTGGCGATAAGCGGCGAGACTCGCGCCGCCGTCGTCGGCCAGGATTTCTTTTTGATGGAGGCCGAGGCCTCCTTCGACGTTGAGAGCCAGTTTCGACGGATCCCACCAGACGACTTCATGCTGGCCGTGCTCCGGGCGGATGAGGCCGGGCTTGACGGAAAATTCGCCTTCGCGGGCGTAATCAAAGGGGCGCTCGATCACTGTTGCCTGCCCGAATTTCGGGCAGCCCTCGGCGGGTTGCGACTTGCGCCAGTCGGCGCGCGACGGATAAATCGCCTTGTTGAGAGGACTGAGCCATCCGCCATCGGGGAAGGCTTCGTCGCCCACGGCCGGAATGACGAGAAGATCGCGGGCGCGGGTTGCGGCGACGTAGGCGACGCGCACGCCTTCGGCCTGCTCCCGCGCGCGCTCCTGCGCCTGATGATCGACCAGTTCCCGCGGCGCGCAGCGCAGCAGGCGGACGGCGCAGAGACGGCGCTCACCGTCGACGTATTGATCGGTATCGCGCGCGGCGATGTTGGCCGTCAGATCGGCAAGAATCACCACCGGAAATTCCAGGCCCTTGGCTCCGTGCACCGTCATCAGGCGCACGCCATCGGAATCCTCTTCCAGCACCGGCGCTTCGGAGGCCTCCTCCTTGTCGGCCTGCGCCGCCAGTTCTTCGACGAATCCTCGAAAGGAGATGCCGCCCGACATTTCGTAGGTTCGCGCGAGGTCGGCCACGCGCGCGACATTGGCCAAAATCTGATTGCCGCCCGGCCGCAACACGAATCCGGCATGGGCGCGCGTGGCTTCGAGCAGCGCATTCACCGTCGCCGCGAAGGGCTTGCGGTTACGGGCGCGATGCAACTCGGCCAGAAGTGCGAGGGCTTCGTTGACGGGCTTGAAGTCGTCATCGCTGTCCTGTAAGTGAAAGGGATGGAGGGGACCGTAGCGCAGGAGGACTTCGTCCCGGATGGCGAATAGGGAGCCTTTCAACGTGGCGAAGACGCTGAGTTGGTCGTCGGGCCACTCGATGGCGGCGAGCCCGGCGCGCAGCGTTTCCACTTCCTCGCGGCGGTGAAACGACTTCGATCCGGCGAGGAGATGGGACAAGCCCCGGCCTTCGAGCGCGCGCGCATATTCACGCGTGAGATCAACTTTGCCCTGGGTGCGCCGCCGGAAAAGCACCGCGATGTCGCGGGCGCGGAAGCCCCAGCCGCTATCGTCCACCAGCCAGGCGATGAACGCGGCGATGGCGTCGGGCAGGCACTTGTTCACCGCCTCTTTCGCCAGGCGCGACTTGTAAGGACGCGGGACGGGAAGCACGATCACGCTGGGACGTCCTTCCGGGTCGGGGCGATGTTCTTCGAGCGGCGCCCAATCGGCCTGGCCGCTATCGATATCGCCGGTCATTTCTGTCTCAAACGCTGCGTTGACAAATTGTTGGATATTTCGCGTGGAGCGGAAACTGCGCGTCAGCATGGCGAGGCCGACGCCGCGATCGACCAGCGTGTCCCGGACCTTGCGGTAGAGGACGATGTCGGCACGGCGGAATTTGTAGATGGATTGTTTGGGATCGCCGACCAGAAACAGTTTTCCGGCCTTGGGGATGACCCGACGCCAGTCGGTCTCATGGCGGTCGTCGGAGGCGAGCAGCAGCAGAATTTCGGCCTGCAACGGATCGGTGTCCTGAAACTCGTCGATAAACAGATGAGTGAAGCGGTCTTGCAGATAGTGGCGGACCTCGGCGTTGTCGCGCACCAGGTCGCGGACGGCGATCAGAAGATCGACGAAATCGAGCTTGCCGGCGCGCTGTTTGCGCTGGTTATATTCGTCGACCAAGGAGCGCATTTCTTCGCGTAGTTCGACGGCGAGATCGGCGTCGGCGCGGCGGCGGAATTCTTCGGTCCAGCGCAGCAGTTCGTCGCGGCGCAGCACGAGTTCCTCGCGCCCGATTCCTCCACCATATTCGCCGGAGCCTTTTTTCAGGTCGCGCCGAAGGTCGCGGCCGAGCTTGAGAAGAAGGCCTTCGAGAGCGTCATAATCGCGCGGGCCGGCGCTCTCGGCCTTGTCGATCCATCCGGCGAGGGCGCGCGCGGGAGCCACGCCGCGATAAAGATTGTCGTTCACCCGGCGAGGCCTGGCGCTCATTTCCGCCAGTTCGCGAACCAGGCGGACCAGGGTTCGGATTTCTTCGTCGCGGGCGAAGGGTTCGCGCAGCCACGCCGTCGGATAGTCGCGCCATTCGACTAGTTTCTTGCCGGCCCATTGCAACTGCTCGATTGGCGCCGAATCATCCCAGGAATCGCGCCAAGCGAGCCGGGCGAAGGCGCGGCGCAGCCCGGGCGAGGACTGAGCGAGTCCCTTCTCGAGCCACGCGCGGAACGAGCGTTGATAGAGGCGATGGCTGGCCTGTTCGCTCAACTCCTCGAACGCCGGGTCGACGCGGGCTTCGACGGGCCGCTCACGCAGGATCTGCGCGCAGAAGGAATGAATAGTCCCGATGGACGCTTCTTCGAGGCGCTGGAGCGCTTCCTCCAACGCGGGGAATTTGTGGCGCTCCTTGTCCAGCTCTTCGCGCAGGCGCAGTTTCAATTCGCCGGCCGCTTTGTGCGTGAACGTCACGGCGGCGATTTTATCGACGGTCGTTTTTCCCTGACCGAGCACTGCCACGATGCGCTTCACCAGTTCGCTGGTCTTGCCGGTGCCGGCCGAGGCTTCGACGATCAGGCTTTCGTCGAGCGAAGTGCGGATGCGCTCGCGCTCGGAATGGTCGGACTGAAGTGCGGGAATCATAACATGTCGGCGCCGCGCGCCGGGCGCCAGGCGCTGGTAAAGAGTTTCTCGTCTGCCCGCATGCTCACGCATGGCGGTTCCCCAGTGCTCCCCATGGGAACCGCGACTGTCAGGAGGCGGACAGACGCGAAAACTCGCTTTCGAAATGACTGGATCATAACATCCCGCGGATTTCGGTCAAAGGTTCGAGCCGTTCGTCCTGCCGGTTCTTTTTTGCGAATCGCAATTCTTCATAGGGGCCGCAGACGGGGCGGTAATCGCAATATCCGCACGCTTCTTTATGCGGCGCGGGGGGCAGGAAACCGGTGGCGATCGAGCCGTCGACGTTGGCGAGGAGTTTTGCCAGAAATGCGCGGGAGCGATCGTTGATGGGGATCTCCGCGAACTGGTATCCGCCGCGCTGCGTGGCGTAGAGCAGTCGACCGGATTCGACATCGGCGTTCAGCAGGCGCCGCGCGGCAAGGCCGTAGAGTAGAGGTTGCAGAAACAGCCCTCCGCCGACGTAGGCCGGGGTTTTCTCTGGAGGTTTTCCGGTTTTGTGATCCGTGACTCGCAGCACGCCGCGGGTGGCGTGGCGTTCCACCAGGTCGATGGAACCGCGCAAGCGGACGCCTTCATCGAGGATGGCCTCTTGGCTGGTGCTGGCGGGGTCGCGTCCTTCCTGCTCGCGCAATCCGAACGCAAATTCGAAGTGCTGCGGAATCCAGTCGGTGTCGTTTACGGCGATGTGTTGCAGCCAGCCGCGGAGGTCGGTTCGCAGATCCTCGATTTCGGTTCGCCAGACGCGTTCGATGGCGGGCGCAAGCTTGTCGGCAAATTCGGCGGCTACCATGTTGAGAACGCGGTCGGCGATGGAGAGCGCGTCAGGCAGATTCCCGGTGTTCACGGGCAAAAGTTCCGCTGCTTTCAGCTCGCCGAGCAGCCGGAACTGAACCGCGTGAAACAGCGCGCCGCGCGTTAACGGGTCCATTTGTTCCAGTGCTTCGGGACTTTCGCGCGGTCGCAGGCCGTAGATGCCGTGCAGCGCGAACTGATACGGGCAGACGGCGAACCGCTGTAATGCGGAGGGCGACCAGGCGCGGGCCGCGAGCCGGTGCGCGCCTAACGCGGCGAGGGTTCGCGGGTCGGCGCTGATGAGGCCGTCGGATTCGCGCCATGCGCGACTCTCCCATCGATACCAGCGCGCGCGTAGAGATCTGGTGAGCGGCGCGTTGGTCTCCACCAAGTAATGCGCGGATTCCTTGCGATGGAGCGCGACGAGATCGTATTCGGCGTCGTCAATGGCGTCGGCCGCGGTAGCGGGCGCGGGCCAATTGAGACGGGCCGGCGCCGCGTCGCGGGTGCGCTCCTCGAATGTTTTCAACTCCGGCAAGCCGCCCTGTATCGCGCGAGCCAGTTCCAGCGCGTAGAAGGAGGGCACGCGCGGGCGCGCCTCGGCCACGTCCATGCGCGGATAGGAGACGATAAGTTTCTCGCTGGCCGCGGCAACGGCCAGATGCAGGCGGACGCGCTCCTGATCCACGCGATGGTGGCGCAGCACCAGGTTGGCGTCGGCGGCGGTGCGAAAGGCGTCGAGCAACAGAGGATCTTCGAGGGCCTTCTGCGGAAAGAGGCCTTCGGCGAGGCCGGGAAGAAACACCACCGCGAACTCCTGGCCGCGCGATTCCTCGATGGAACAGACCAGCACGCGGCCGTAGCGGCGGTCCGGAGGATCGCGCCGCAGGAATCCGAGGCGTTCGCCGAGAACTTCGGCCACGTCTTCGAGCGTTGCCGGACCGACTTCGCCCATCGGCTCGAATTCGGCGAGAACACTGAGCACGGGCTCGGGATTTTTGAGTGAGCGGCGCGCGAGCGCGTCGAGGGATTCGAGCCAGTCTCTCCAAGGTGCCTGCGCGGGAAGGGCGTCTAATGTTTCAATCAATGGCAGCGCGAATTGTTCGAACTGGCGGAGCTGGTCCAGTTGGCGTTCCAGATGGCGGCGCGACGGGTCGTCATTTTCGCGCTCCAACACTTCTAAACGCAGCTCGAACTCGCGTTCCAGGCCGCGCAGGCGGCGCTCCCAGCGGTCGCCGCCGCCGATGACCGCGGCGTCAACCAGAAGTTTTTCCCAGGCTGAAGGGGCGGGTTTTTCGCGGCGGTCTGGGATGGCTTCGGGAGACTCGGGAGGGAGCAGTTCGTCGTCGGCCGGGACCCAATCGGGGGCGCGGTTCTCTTCGGCGGGTACTTGCCCGAGCGACAGATATTCGGCGAAGCGCGAGGCCGGGCATTTTTCCGCGGCGCATGCCAGCAAGGCGAGAAACGCTCTTCCTCCCGGGTCGGGACGAGCGGTGCCGCGGCTGAAATAGGCGGGAATTTTGGCGCGGCGGAGCGCGTCTTCGATCACCGGCTGATACCGGTCCGGACTGCGGAGCAGAATCGCCACGCGGTCGAAGGGTACTCCTTCGCTGGCCAATCTCAGGATGCGGCGCGCGATCTCGACCGCTTCGAGCGCTTCTCCGGGAGACGAAAAAATGTCGAACGCATGGTCCTCGGCAGTGTACGCGGGCGGGGAAGTCGAAAACAAATAGCGCCGCAAATGTTCAAGCGAAGATTCGGGCTCGCCCACATCCAGATGCTCGGCGCGGACGCCGAGCATTTCTTCCAGGTCCTCCGCTCTGGATGTGACGGCCGCGAAAACCTCCGGCGCCTGTCCGGCCAGGTATCGAAAAAATTCGCGATGGGCGAACGAATCGAGAGGCGTGTCGAGAAACAGCAGCGGCAAGCCGAGCCAGCGATGCGACCTTGCTTCGGCCGCCATTTCGAAAACGCGGGCCAGATCCGCCAGCGACCGGTCTTCAAGTTCGAGCGCGTAGCGCGTCAGCAGGCGAGCCAGATCCTCTCCTGGCGCGCCCGTTTCCCGTAGCGACGACGGAGCGACGCGGGCGAGGCGCAGGTCGGTGAGCGTGCGGGCGAGGGCTCGGGCAAATCCGGGCATGGCGGCTACGGCTTCGAAATAGGCAAAGGGTTTAGACACGCGTTCGATGTGGATCACCCTTGCCGCGATGGCTTCCACGCCAAGGGCGCTCAAAGGGGCCACGCCAAGACGAGCCATTTCGGGTCTTGCTAATTCGGCGGCGAATTGGACCAGCGTCGTCCGATGAAGGCCGCCAATTCCTTTGACTTTGTGCGCTGTTCCTTCTCCCGCTAAATAGGTAGGGACGACAAGAACCCTCTCGGCATATGCCAAAAGGTAGTCCGTCGTTACTACCGAGAGGCGATTGTTGGACCGTGATTGAACGATTCGCCGCAAATTACCGCTCATGTGTCCCAGTCTAATGGCTTACTTTGAAAAAAATGAAAAAGATTTCTTTGAAACTGTAACCGAAGATAGACAAGTTGCGTTTATACAGATAACTTAAATCCCCGTTACGACAGCGGGCGCTCTCACCCCTTTTCACCCATAGAAAGCGCCCGCTCTCCTCTTCTTTAGAAATTCCTTATAAAATCAATCGACGTTGTCGAATAGAACTGAGCTCAAATAGCGCTCGCCCGCGTCCGGCAAAATGACGACAAACGTTTTGCCCTTCATTTCCGGCTCATGCGCAATGCGCACCGCTGCCGCTGCGGCCGCGCCGCAGGAGATGCCGGATAAAATCCCTTCTTCGCGAGCCAGCCTCCGCGCCATTTCGATGGATTCGTCGTCGCCCGCAAGTTCCACGCGGTCGACCACCGAAAGATCGAGAGTGCCCGGAATAAATCCCGCCCCGATGCCCTGAATCCCGTGCGGGCCGGGGTGCATTTCCTCGCCGGCGAGCGCCTGAGTAATTACGGGGCTGCCTTCCGGCTCGACGCCGATCGAAATGAGGGGGTGCCTTTTTTCGTGCTTGATGTAGCGCGAGATTCCGGTGATCGTCCCGCCGGTACCAATGCCCGCGACCAACACGTCGACCTTTCCCTGAGTGTCCTCGAAAATTTCCGGCCCAGTGGTCTTGAAATGAATCTCGGGGTTGGCGGGATTCTGGAACTGTTGCAGCAGCACGTAACGGTCGGGGTCGGAGGCGACCATTTCTTCAGCCCTCTCAATCGACGCGCCCATGCCCAGCGCGCCATCGGTGAGAATCAACTTCGCGCCGAGAGCCTTGAGGACTTTTCTCCGTTCGAGAGACATAGTCTCCGGCATGAGTAGCGTGATTTTGTAGCCGCGCGCGGCAGCGACGAAGGCCAGAGCGATGCCGGTGTTGCCGCTGGTCGGCTCAATCAGTTCCTTGCCCGGTTTGAGAATTCCGCGCTGCTCCGCGTCCCAGATCATGCTCGCGCCGATGCGGCACTTCACGGAATACGCGGGATTGCGCCCTTCGATTTTGGCGAGCATGGTGACCGGCGCGCCGTCGATCACGCGATTCAGCCGCACCAGCGGCGTGCGGCCGATGCTGAAGGAATTATCGGAAAATACCATTAAATCTCCCAATTGGGTACGTAGCGATTCTGCATCTCTTTCCACCGCCGGACGAGTTCGGCGAAGGTGGTGCGGTCGAGGACGCCCGAAATCGCTAGGTCGACGCGCTTCCAGATATCGGTGAACGCGTCGGGGGTAGTGCGTTTGGCTTTCTTGCCGTCCTCGACGAATTTCAGGACTTCGCCGATGGTGATCTGGTCGGCGGGGCGGGCCAGCCGGTATCCTCCCTCAGCCCCGCGGCGCGATTCGACGAAGCCGCCTTGCTTGAGGCTGGCCAGGATTAATTCCAAAAACTTCTGCGGAATTTTCTGGCGCGTCGCGATGTCGGCGATCTTCACCGGTTCGCCTACCGGCTGCGTGGCGAGGTCGAAAATCGCTTGCAAGGCGTACTCGCCTTTTACGGAAATGTTCATTCTGGTCCGACTATGAGATTGTACTCGATCCTGGCTATTTACCTGTGCGATCAATTGTGGATGGTGATCAACGCGCCGGACTGGGTGGATACGCCGCCATAGGTGGCGGTGATGGATAGGTCGCCGTTGGGGAGCGATGCTGGCACGACCAAATTGAACTGAAATTCCCCGGGCGCAACCAGGCCAGCGAACTGCACGGTTGCCGCGACGCCACCGATCTTGACTACCGGCAGCGGAGACAGCGTACCGGACTGGCTGATGGATCCGCTTTGCACGGGTACGTTGGTCGATCCAAATCCGTTGGCGTAAAGCACGATGGTCTCGCCAGGCTTGGCGGGAGAACTCGCGCCCGGATACAGCGTGGCCGGCCCGATCAAACTCCCATTCGAGTGCGCTGCGGCTGCATATGGGCCGCCGTTGAAGACGAAAAACGAAGGCGAGAGCGATTGCGAGGAAGCGCCGAACGCCGCGCTGGCTACTCCGTTATAGGTCACTTCTACCTGGGCCGGGCCGGAGAGGGCATCCGGCGGAGTCAGGATGTTCACCTGCAAAGGGCTGATGTAGTATACAAAAGCCGGCTTGCCATTCACCGTGGCGCTGACGCTGTCTAACTTGGTTGGCATGGAATTGCCTACAAAGTCCGATCCTTGCCAGATACGCGAATCCCCGGGCGCCGCGAGATTCGATCCCTTGATCTCGACCCACGTGTTGGGCGCGATGGTCGGGGTCTCGCCTTCCGCGTTGGCCACAAGACTGATTGCCGGCGCGGGCGCGCTCTTCGAACACGTTGACGCGGGTAGCGCCGTTACCTGGTTCGCCATTGCGAAAAGGTCGCGGCTTGCCCGGGCGTAGAGATCATGGAGCGAGGTATAGCCGAGGGCCGGGCTTGGCGCGGGTGGACACGAATTCGCGAGCGCGTACTGAACATCCTGGAAGTCGACTTCCAGGTACTGAATGGTTCCGGTCCCGGGGGTCCCACCGTAAAACGCCGCAGCCGAGGTACCAGTGAAAAAGACGGTCATCGCGTTGTAGGAGCCCTCTTCAACCGTAAGGCCCGGGCAATTGCCGCTGGGATCGGGACATCCTTCCTGCTGCAAATCAGCGGCCGCGAGCGAAACTGGTTTATCGAATTCCGCCCCGCCGACAAACGGAGGCGAGGGCGGTGGCAATAGAGAGGTGAGCAACTTCACGCCTGGGATGCCGATATTGCCGATTGTCACGGGACTCGAAGCGGTCATTCCTCCGACCTGGGTTCCCTTTCCGTTGGAACCAGTTACTGTCACGAAGTACGACAAGACCTCGGTTTTCGCTTCGCACGACATGAGCTCCGCCTTCGCGGTGTTTGAGCAGTCCTGAGCGAACAGCATGTTGTCGGCGTGCGGCGTGACCGTCTGGCTGAAGCTGGGAAAGTCGTTGCCGGAGTCCGCTCCGATGAACAGCGTAACGCCAGAAAAAATGGACTCGTACGCGTCAATCGCCTGTTTCCATGCGTCGATGAAGACCTGGTCCGTGTCTTGATACGCGCTGTTGGCCGGAAAGGCGTTTTGAATTAGCGCAGCCCACGTGGCGTCGACCGCCAGGCCCGATGGCTGCGCGGCCGTGGTGTTCTCGCTGGTGGGGAAAATCATTTCGTCCGATCCGGCCACTGGACCCGCAATGGCGATGGCTACGAATGCGGAATTGGAACCATATCGGGCGTTGACCTGCATCAGGAAAGCGGACCAAGCCGCTTGATAGACGGTGTTCCACGGCAGCGGAAGCATGTTCTGCAAGGCGCGCTGCTCCTCCGGGTATCCCGCAAAGGTCACCGTGCCGCAATTCGAGGGAGCGCTTCCTTTGGTAAAAAGCGGGTCGCAGGAGGGGAGTTCGTTCAGCAGCCATTGCGGCGAATTGAAGCCCGGCGTGAGGATCAGTTGAACCGGTTTGTGGGCCGCGGCCGCCGCGTCGAACGCGTCGTCCAGATCGCTCCAGTCGAAGCTGCTGGCACTGGTGCCGGCGGACGGCTGGAGCTTGGCCCAGTCCGCTCCTATCGTCAACCCGGAAATGGCCCGATCGGCTAACAGAGTCGCGTAGAGACTTTGCAGGTAGGAGTGTAGTTGGGACGCGGGGCCGTTGTATCCATTGATAGCATCCTGGACGTTGACCCTGGCGTAGACGCCCAACGGCGTCCTGATACTTGGAGGACTCTGGGCCGAAATGAGAGTGGTTCCTAATGAAGCGAGAATCCAGCAGGCCCCAAGACGCCCGGGATTGATCTCGATGGTGGCTCGCATGTCCTTCCTCCTGACTACGGGCTACTGTGTAAGGGTAGCTCGATTTGCACCAGCAGGCCTGGACCCGCGTTCTTTGCGGTCATCGTGCCATGATGCACCGTGACGGCTCGATGGGCGATTGCCAGACCCAATCCGACGCCGCCAGTGGAGGAGTCGCGTGATTCATCCACCCGAAAAAACGGCTTGAAGATTTTCGGAAGCTCCGCTTCCGGGACGCCAGGGCCGTAGTCGCGCACCGAAATCTCCGCGTCGTCGTGTTCGGAGGAGAGTTTTACTTCTACCGGAGTGCCTTCCGGAGCGTAGCGGATGGCGTTGCGGACGATGTTTTCCATGGCACGGCGCAGCAGTTCGCGATCGCCCCGGAAGTGCAGTGAGGCGGAGGTTTCGAGGCTGACGCTGCATCCGCGGGCTTCGGCTTCGACCGCGCAATCGTCGACCACTTCGCGCAGAAAATCGTCGAGCGGCAGGTCGGTTAGGTTTCGAGAGGACGGGTCGCCTTCGGCCCTGGTCACTTGCAACAGCGCGCCTACAAGGTCGGTCAGGCGGCCGATTTCCTTCTTCAATCGAGCCGTGGCTGCGTTGCGATCTTCGGCCGTTCTCGATAGCTCCGCAGCGAAGCTCAGCCGCGCCAGAGGGGTGCGGAGTTCGTGCGAAATATCCTGCAACAGGCGGCGCTCGGCGGTGAGCAGTGTTTCCATGCGCTCCGCCATGTCGTCGAAGGCGCGGGCGAGATTGCCGATTTCGTCGCGACGGCGGGAATGGACTCGGGCCGAGAGGTCGCCTCGGCCGAAGCGGTCCACGGTGCGGGCCAGCGCGCGTAGAGGGGTCGCCAGGTTTACCGCCAGCAGCCAGCAGAGCAGGGCGATGGCCACGAACACCAGCAAATAATAGGGAAGAAAATTCCACGGGTCGTTGTTCATCGGCTGGGCGACGACCACCCAGCGGTACGGCGTCTCGCGCGAGGTGTTGGCCACCATCACATGCGCCTCGCCGCGATGGCCTACCGAACTGAACATCCCGAATGGCCACGGCAAAGGCCGCGCTTGTTTCACGTTGAGCCAGGCCGAGCGGTCCTCCCCCGTGGCCACATCGCGCCCGGAAACATCCACCAGGTGATGGTCCACCTGGAAATGGCGGTCCACCTTCTCGAGATATGCCTTCAGTTTCGGCACGCCGCCCGATTCGTAGGCTTCGCGCGCCTCCTGCATCTGCCAGGTCGATACCTTTTCAAACGGACCGCCGTGGCCGAACGCCCGCACCTGCGCCGCCGTCGAAATCACGGCGAAAGCGAACAGCGAAAACACCAGCGTCCCGAAACACCACAGCAATACTTTCGCGTATACCGATCTCATTCCGCTTTCCCCGGCGTGAACATGTAGCCAACGCCGCGAACGGTACGGATGGGCGTCCTATCTCCATGCTCCAGCTTTTTCCTCAGATGACTGATGTGCACGTCGAGCGAGCGCTCATACGGATTCGATTCGCGCTGGTGCAGCACGGCGGTCAGTTCGTCGCGCGAGACGATGCGGCCGGCCGAGCGGGCGAGAAGGTCCAGAATGTCGAACTCAATGGAGGTCACGTCGATTTTTTCCTTGCCTGCCCAGACTTCGCGGGCGCGTTCGTCGAGCGTCAGCCCGTCGATCTCAAATGTCTGCGACTTGCCTTGGTCGGTGGCGCCTGCGCGGCGCAGGACGGCGCGGATGCGGGCCAGCAGTTCATCCGGTCCAAACGGCTTCGGAAGATAGTCGTCCGCGCCGGCGTTTAATCCGGCAATGCGGTCGCGTTCTTCGGTGCGGGCGGTCAACATGATGACGGGCACCGCGCTGCGGCGGCGCAGTTGTTTCAGCACCTCGAAGCCGTCGAGAACTGGCAGCATTCCGTCCAGAATCACCAGGTCGAAATTTCCTTCGAGGGCGCGCGACAAGCCGCGGCGCCCGTCGTGGGCGGCTTCCAGCTTGAAGTCATTTTGCGAAAAAAAATCGGACATCAGAGCACAAAGCTCCGTGTCATCCTCAACCAGCAGGATCGATTTTTCCGCCATCTCTATCTTCTTTGTAACTCATTCCTTAGCCGATACGTATGCGTTTTACAAAACTTAACGGTCCGAAGGGCCTGCTTCGTCGTCTGATAGTAGTAATGAAAAGGATATTTGTATTCCTGCTTGTCTGTGCAGGGGCGTTCGCGCAAAGCAAGGCGATCCTCGGCTCCATTACAGCGTTCAAGGCAGAGGACGCGGTGGTGGTGGTGAAGCCCGACAATACCGACGCGGTGAACGTCAAGATGACGCCGGAGACCATTTTTCAGAGGGTTGCGCCGGGCGAACGCGATCTGAAAAAAGCGGCCCCCATGAAGATCACCGATATGGCGCTCGGCGATCGCGTGCTGGTGTCGTTCAAGCCGGGAACCGCCGACGAAGCGCTGCGGATTCTGGTGATGTCGGCGACGGACATCACGAAACGCAACGAAGCCGATAGCCAGGATTGGACCAAGCGCGGCATCGCCGGAGTGGTTTCGGCGAAGTCGGGGAACACGCTCACTCTGAAGAAGCGCGGGCTGGGCGGCGAAATTGTGATGACCGTGACAGTGGACGACAAGACGGCCTATCGCCGCTACCACACGGATTCGGTGATGTTCAAGGATGCGCTGATCAGCAAGCTGGACGAAGTGAGCATCGGCGACCAACTGCGCGCTCGCGGCGTGCGGAGCGAGGACGGGCTGAAGGTCGCGGCCGAGGAAGTGGTGTTCGGGACTTTCGTGACCAAGGCGGGCACGATCACGGCGGTGAATCCCGATAGCATCACAGTTACGGAAATCGGTACGAACAAGCCTCTCACCATCAAATTGACCGCCGATTCGCAGATCAAGAAGATGCCCAACATGGCCGGCATGATGATAGGGCGCGGAGGGGCGCCGGGCGGTGCAACTTCGGCGGGTGGTCCTCCGGCTGGGGCGCAGAGAGCGCCCGATATGTCGCAGATGGTGGAACGGATGCCGGCGGCGAAGCTGGACGAATTGAAACCCGGAGAAAAAATCGTGGTTTCGAGCACGAAGGGCGCGAAGCCCGATGAGGTCACGGCGATTATGCTCCTGGGCAATGCAGACATGCTGATTCAGATGGCGACCGTTCCCAGCGGTGGACGCGGCGCGGGTGGCGGAGCTCCTGGCGGCGGTGGAATGGGCATGGGCGGACTGCAAAGTCTCGACCTGCCGTCCATGATCATGAACTAACGAACGAACATCAAAACATGAAAACAACATCCATTTTTGCGCTCTTTTTGTATTCTTTTTCGCTCCAGGCGCAGACGCCTCCGAGCCTGCGCGGCACCGTGACCGATCCTTCCGGAGCCCTGGTTCCCGGCGCACTCGTGCAACTGCGCGGACCGGGCGCGGAACAGCGGGCCACTTCCGACGATAAGGGCCAGTATTCGTTTATCTCTCTCCAGCCCGGTAAATACACCATGCGCGTGATCGCCAAAGGATTTACCGTCAGCCAGAAGCCTGGCTATGAGATCACGGCGCCACAGACACTCGATGTGCAGTTGACCATCGAGGCGGAATCGCAGGTAGTGAACGTCGAGGAAACGGCGGGGCAGGTGACAACCGATCCGGGTTCGAACGGCGATGCTTTGGTGCTTCATGCGAAGGAACTGGAAGCGCTGTCGGACGATCCCGACGAGCTGGCACAGCAGTTGCAGGCGATGGCCGGGCCTGCGGCGGGGCCCAGCGGAGGACAAATTTACATCGACGGATTTACCGGCGGTAACCTGCCTCCGAAATCGTCCATCCGCGAAATCCGCATCAATTCGAATCCCTACGCGCCGGAGTTCGACCGGCCCGGGTTCGGGCGCATCGAAATCCTGACCAAGCCGGGGAGCGATTCGTTCCGCGGGCAGGTCTTCTTCAACTTCAACAATCAGGATTTCAATTCGCGAAGCGCGCTTTACACGCAATCCTCGCTGCCGCCTTACAAACAGATCTTCGAGGGCTTCAACATCAGCGGACCGATCAAGAAAAATAAAGCATCGTTCTCGCTCGATTTCGACCGCCGCGATATTACGGAGAATGCGTTCATCCTGGCGACGACGCTGGATTCCAATTTCAACCCGCTGACGATCAATCAGGGCATTGTGACGCCGCAGACGCGCATGTCGATTTCTCCGCGCCTGGATTACACGATCAATGACAAGAACACGCTCATTGTGCGCTATCAGAATACGCGCATCGGGCAGGACGATAACGGCGTGGGCAGCTACAGCCTGATCTCGCAGGCATACAACACCACCAACCAGGAAAATACGATCCAGATGACGGAGACGGCGGTGCTGAGCGCCAAGGCGATCAACGAAACGCGGTTTCAGTATCAGCATATTTCGTCGACCAACACCGCGGCCAACGACACGCCGCAGATTAATGTGGCGGGGGCGTTTACCAGCGGTGGGTCGCCGCAGGGGAATTCGGGGAGCACGCAAAATAATTACGAGTTGACCAACAACACGACGTATATCATGGGCACGCATTCGTTCAAGTGGGGCGCGCGCATACGGCAATCGCAGCTAAGCGCGACGTCGAGGACGGATTTTAACGGCTCGTATACATTCCTGGGCGGGGCCGGGCCGCAGCTCGATGCCAACAATAATCCCATTGCTGGCACGAGCGTCGAGCTGACTGCGCTCCAGGTTTATCAGCGAACGCTGATCGGCCAGGC
>Ga0182030_10002502_pt1 | contig 38970 bp, 36 predicted proteins | sample 812S3MmetaG_FD_121299 | JGI IMG/M metagenome (GOLD analysis project Ga0182030, IMG submission 121299) | Permafrost microbial communities from Stordalen Mire, Sweden - 812S3M metaG (Illumina Assembly) | ecosystem: Environmental > Terrestrial > Soil > Wetlands > Permafrost | place: Sweden...
CACAGCCGTTCGTGATCATCGGCACCCAGCCGTCGTACCAGCGATTCGGCGACACGGTCATCAAGCGGCCGTCGAACCCGGCACCGGAGGACTTCGCCTTCATGGAACGCATGCTCGAGATGGGCGAGCGCCTGCACTTACCGGCCCTGTTCATCACCGACACGCTCGGCGCCAAGCCGACGTTGGAGAGCGAACGACGGGGACTTTCACGAGCGATCGCGCGTTCGATCCTGAAGGGCATCGACTACTCCGAGCCCGTGATCTCGCTGGTGGCCGGTGCCCTCGGCAGTGGTGGGGGACTGGCGACGACACCGATGGCGGACCACGTGATGATGCTCGAAAAGGCGATGGCCTACGTCGCGGAGCCCCGTTCGGCCGCGTCGATTCTCTACAAGACTCCGAATCCGACCCACGACGAGGTGCGGATCACGCTGGCCACGATGCGCTCGACGGCCAAGGACCAACTGGACCTCGGTCTCATCGACGAAGTGATTCCCGAAGACCCGAATCCCTTCGTGACGGTCGAGCGACTCAACGCGTCGATCATGAGTTCCTACATCGAATTGGCCCAACTCTCGGAGCGCAAGCTGCGCGCTCGCCGCCAGGAACGGATCCGCGGACTACGGGCCTTTGAGATCACCAAGGACTAAGTCGGGCGCACCGCTCATCGATGATCACTTGAACACCACGATGCCCCGGTGCAATGCACCGGGGCATCGTGGTGAGACTTTCTTCGTTACTTCAGCCAGGCCGGAATGCCCGAACTCTTGGTCTTGGCCACGATGACCGGTCCCGTGGTGGAACTGTCGGTCGTGTACACCGTGCCCGTGAGTGGCTTCATGGCCGCGTCACTGATGACCGTGGTGACGTAGCCACCGTTGAGTCCCTGGTGATTGCTGGTCGTGTAGCGCAGCGGCACCAGCGATGGCGTCTGGGAGAACGTGACACTCTGGAGCGTCTTCAAGAAGCTCGCTCGCGTCAGGTTCTTTCCGGTGGCCCTCAACGCCTCAACGAAGGCGACGCCGTAGGCCGCGCCGTAGGCGATGTTGCCGTTCAGCACGCTGGTCGAGGTGAAGCCGGGGAAGTCCGCCGGGTCCGCTTCGATGACCTTGGTGATCCACGGGATCCACGGGCTGTTGGTCGTCGTGGTCGGCAGGTAGCTGAAGGAGATCGCGCCGATCTCGGGGTCAGTCGGCACCTTGCCCACGAAGGGCGCGTCGACCGTCTGGGGGTCCGAGCCCACGCTCGAGATGACCCACTGCGGCGAGTAGCTCAACTGCAACGCGGCACCAATGGCGGCGTCAGTGGCGCCGGGGATGGTGTCGAGCACCACGATCGTGCACTTGTCGCTCTGGAACTGCTGGATGTAGGGCGCGATCGAGGCACCGTTCGTGGTCACCAGGGCGCCCACGGAGTACAGTGATTCGGCGGTCGGCGTGATGCCACCGGCGATCAAGCCGGCCAATCCGTCGGTACCGAAGTCGTCACCCTGGCCCAAGAAGCACACGCTGGCGTTCGGGTACGTGGCATTGATGTACTTCGCGAAGATTTTGCTCTCCTCGTTGTAACTGGGCTGCCAACCGAACAGACCGGGGTACTGGTGCGGGTTGTTCCAGTCCTGTGAACCGGAGGCCACGAACAGTTGGGGCACGTCGTCGCCCTTCAACAGGGCGCGCACAGAGTCTTGCGTCGGTGTGCCGAGCGAGCCGACCGTCGCGAAGACCGGGATGCCGAGCAGCGCGTGGGTCTGGGTGGCCGTATTCGGGACACCGGTACAGCCGAAGCCCGGCGTGCCGTAGCAGTCGTCCTTGATGACGTACTTGATCTTGCGTCCGTAGATGCCACCGTGCTTGTTCACGTACTTAAAGACGGCGTCGGCGGCCTTGGCCACCTGGTTGTAGCCGGAGGCCGCGATACCCGTCTCGGGCTCGGTCGCGCCGATCGTGATCTGGGTCGCGGTGACGCCGGGTACCTTCTTGGTCGCGGCGCCCGCGCCGACGATCGATGTGCCGGCGGTGACGAGACCGAGGCACAGCAACAGCGCCGTCCCCGTAATCGTCACGCGACGTGTCCTGGTCTTAACCATCATGTGTTATCTCCCCTGAAGTAGAACTCTTGATGCGTGAGCGTAGGCGCCACTCACGACAGTTTCAAGTCACCCCTACGTTCGTGAACGTACGCGGTGCCAAAAGTGGCGCGCGGCACCGGCGATTCCCAACGGCGCGAAGAGCATTGTCAGGATCAAAAGCCCGCCGAAAATGATGCCGTTGAGTTGGCTGGCGAAGTTCCCTTGAGGGTTGAGACCGGTCTGATTGGTGATCCACGAGATGACGTTCGTCGAAAAAGCGTAGATGACGCCGCCGATCAGGGCGCCGGATATCGTGCCGATGCCGCCGATGACGATCAAGGACAGAATCGTGACCGACAGCGCGAACGAGTACGTCGCCGGCGATACCGAGTTGTCGATCAACGTCAATAGCGCGCCTCCCAGCGCGGCGTAGGCCGAGGACACGATGAAGGCGGTCACTCGTGTTCGCGGAAGTGATATGCCGACGAGTTCGGCGGCGACGTCGTTGTCACGAATCAGGCGCATCGAGCGCCCGATGCGGCTCGCGAAGAGATTCGCCATGAAGAAAAAAGCGACGCCGGCGACGACGATGGCGACGTCGGTGATGTAGAGCGTGGTGGTCGTGAGCGGCGACGTGCCGGCGTGAAAGAACCCGTCGAGCCATCGCGGGGCGACCGCTTCGGTCGGCAACTGCAGGCCGGAGTCTCCGCCGGTCCAGGAGCTGAACGAACTGAGGATGAACGTGAAGGCGACGGCGAAGGCCAAGGTCATTCCCGCCAGATACGGACCGCGAAGTCGCGTCGCCGGAAGTCCGAGGAGAAGGCCGACCAGGGCGCCACACGCCACCGCGATGAGGAGCGTGAGAACGACGGGAGTCGTCGCGTGGTGATTAGCCCAGATCGCCATGGCGAAGGCCCCGACGCCCATGAAGGCGCCGTTACCCAGCGAGATCTGTCCCGAAGCCCCCGTCAAAAAAGACAGTCCGAGTAACACGATCGACATCGCCGCACCCGTGGCCAAGTTGAAGTTCGTGCTGGAGCTCAAAAAGCGCGTGATGGAGATGGCCACGTCGACACCGAGCAGGGTCAACGTCGCTCGAAAGAGGACGGGATGGTGCGTCTTCAAGTCGGGAAGGCTCAACGTCGTGGCACACGCGATCACTAGATCGAGGACCAGCGCGTAGGCGACGCCTTCGCGGGTTGACCCGGCACTCACGAGAGATATGACCGTCGCCGCGATCGCCGCTATGACGGCGACCTGCACTCGAAGGCGAGGATCGTTGAGTTTCATCAGACGCGCCTCTCGGAGGGCTTCGTGAAGACGCCGCTCGGGCGAATCATGAGTGAAACGACGAGTAACGCGAGGGCGATGATGATGACGGCGTTCTGGTTCACGTAGTCAGTGACGAACTGATTGACGATGCCGAGCACGACGCCCGCCACGATCGCACCGACCGGACTTTCGAGCCCGCCGATCGCGGCCGCGATGAATCCGAAGGCGAAGATTCCGTCGTTTATCTGCGGCGTGAGGCCGGAGAAGAAGTTCGACGAAACGAGAATCGTGGTGATCACGCCCACGACGGTCGAGAGCATCCAGCCCAACGTCAGCAGTCGACCGACGCGTACGCCCAAGAGTCGTGAAACCTCGGGGGCAACCGCCGAGGCCCGCAGCTGCAGCCCCAGCTTCGTGAACCGAAACAAGACGGCGACGGCGATCATGACCAGTAGCCCCGAGGCGATCTCGTACACGATGAAGGGCGACAGCGCGAACGGCTTGCCCGCGAGTTGCCAATGTATCGAAGAGAATGGACTGGGCAGGCTCCTCGGGAACGACGACCAAATTGCGGCCGCGACCGCTTCGAGAACGATCAGGTAGCCGACCATCACCACGATCGGATTGATCTCCGGTTTGCCGTAGAGGGGCCGCACGAGGAGTCGTTCGGTCAGTCCGCCAATCAACACTCCGGCGATGACGCACGCGACGACGCACCACCAGTAACTGAAGTGATAGGACAACAACGCGAAGCCGACGTAGGTAGCGAACATCGGCATCGCCCCTTGGGCGAAGTTGAGCACGCCGGTGGAACGCCAAATGAGCACGAGGCTCAACGCCACCATTCCGTAGATGACGCCGTTAGTTAATCCGCCGAGGATGTCGGTCACAATGCGAGAAGTGAGGAAGGGATCCATCACTCAACCAAACCGAGGTAGTACTGGCGTAGGTTCTCATCGGCCGCGACGACCGACGCGGTGTCGTTTGCCACGATCTTGCCGACGTGCAAGACCACTGCGTGATGCGCGATTCGAAGAGCCGATGAGGCGTTCTGCTCGACCAGTATCACGGTGAGGTCACTCGTTTCACAGAGCGACTGGATCGTGTGCATCAGTTGAGCGGTCACCAGTGGAGCGAGACCGAGCGAGGGCTCGTCCAACAGCAGTACTGACGGCTTGGCGATGAGCGCTCGTGCCATGGCCAGCATCTGGCGCTCGCCCCCGGAGAGTTTGGCGGCGTGTTGCTTTCGTCGCTCGCCCAGCACCGGAAACTGTTCGTACTGCTCATCGAGACCCTGCTGCAGGTTGACCTTGGCCATCATCGCCCCGAGTCGAAGATTCTCCTCGACGGTGAATTCACCGATCACACCGCGGCCCTCGGGAACGTGGCCGATGCCGAGTCGCGCGATGTCCTCGGTCCTCATGTGAACCAGATTCCGTTCACCCATCCGGATCACCCCGGACTTGGGCGCTTTCAAACCACTGATCGTTCGCAGCAGCGTGGTCTTGCCCGCGCCGTTGGCGCCGAGCACGGCCGTGATCTTTCCGGTCTCGGCGACGAGGGTGACGCCGCGCAGCGCCTGCACCGCTCCGAAGGTGACCGTCAGATCTTCAATCGTGATCATTCGTCGACACCGAGGTAGGCGGCAATGACCGCGTCGTCCTTTCGCACGTCGGCCGGCGTGCCCTGGGCGATGACCTGACCAAAGTTCAAGACGACGAGTCGATCGACCAGGGGCATGACGAACTCCATGTCGTGTTCGACGAGCAGCACGCCCATGGTGGATCGCAGTTCGACGATGAGCTGCGCGAAGTCTTCGAGCTCGGCTTCGTCCAGGCCCGAGGCCGGCTCGTCCAAGAGCAGCAGCGTCGGTGCGCTCATCAGCGCCCGGGCCACCGAGACCTTCTTCGCGATGCCGTAGGGAATCGCCGACGGCAGTCGCCCGGCCATATCGGTGATACCGAGTCGCTCGAGCATCGCGAGCGCGTCGTGACGCAAGGCGCGCTCGGAGCGCACTTCGTTGGGCAGTGAGAAGAAGCTTGCGATGAAGCCGCCGTTGGGTCGTAAATGTCCACCGGCCATCACGTTCTCCAGCACGCTGCAGTGGGGGAACAGCCCGACGCCCTGGAGGGTTCGAGCCACGCCGGCGCCGACCAGTTGATTGGGATGCAGATTGGACTTACCGGCATTGGGGTAGTGCACGTGACCGCGTGACGGCTTCACAAATCCGCACGCGACGTTGAAGGCGGTGGTCTTACCGGCGCCATTGGGACCAATGAGTCCGACGATCTCGCCGAGTGAGACGTCAAAGGAGACGTCGTCGAGTGCGCGAAGCCCTTCAAAGTGAACGGAAACGTGTTCGAGCTCAAGCAGAGGTGTCTCAGGGCCTGGCGTCATTGTGGACAAAGTTACAGGTTTGAGCAACGGCGATGTTTTCATGACCGCCGTTATGCGGCGTCCTCACGTCGTGGTTTCAAGCAAGAAAAGTTGCGTGGGAACCGAACCTGTCTGGGAAGTGGCTCCTCATTTGCGGGGTCGAACCACGCCGTATTCGATCATTGAATCGGCCATTGACGTCGTCATCTCGGCCAAGTCCCGGGGCCGCCAATTCAAGACCGTGCGAATCTTCGTGTTGTCGACGTTCTGCGTGGTGTCGAGATCATTCAGCGCCAATCGGACGGTCTTGTCGAATATCGCCATGGCCTTGACGGCAATTGAGGGCAGCCGTCCGGTCGGAACGTTGAATCCTTGAGGCCCGTATTCGCCCTTGAGGATCAGCGCGATCTCCATCATCGAATGATTGGCCTCGGCGCAGATGAAACGTTGGCCAGCGGCTTGTGGTGCCACCATCGCCGTCACGTGCGCGCTCGCGACGTCGCGAACGTCGACCGTCGAGAAGTTGATGTTGGGAATTGCTGGCACCTTGTGGCTCAGAATCCTCTTGACCATCTCACCGGACGTCCCCCAGTCGCTCGACAGCAGAGGTCCGAGGACGAGTCCGGGATTGATGACCGCCAATTCCATCGGTGACGAATCCTTGATGGTCTCCATGTAGTCCCAGGCCGCGCGTTCGGCGATGGTCTTGGACTTGTCGTAGGCGCCGATGCGCTCGCCCTCGAGGTTCGACCAGTCGGCCTCGGTGAATATCCGTGAACGGTCGTTGCCGTAGACGATGGCGCTGAGCGATGAGGTGAGGACCACGCGTTCGACACCGGCGTTCTGCGCGGCGCGCAGTACGCGCAGCGCCCCGTCGCGCGCGGGCACGATCAATTCGTTCTCGTCCTTCGCCGCGCCTCTCGGCAACGGGCTGGCCACGTGCATCACGAATCGGCAGCCCTCGACGGCATCGGTCCAACCGGTGTCGCTCGTGAGATCGGCCGCGACGACGTCGAGCGCGCCTAGTCGTCCTCGCGCGTCGACGCTGAGATGCGGCGACAAGGTCGCCACCACTTCGGAGGTCCGACCCGACGTGCGCGCGGTGCCTCGGACCTCGTAACCCGCCTCGAGGAGTTGCAGCATGCAGTGCTGTGCGATGAAGCCCGTGGCGCCCGTCACGAGAACTCGATCTGTCATGTGACCCCCAAGGTAGAACTAGGTACGTTGCACCACGGACACTAGCCAGGTGGCTTCAGCGCGTGAGTTCGTCGGTGCCCAGGAGCTTGCGGATTCGAAGTCGCCAGTCGACGTCTTCGGTGCTGGCCCCTTGGGCGTGAAAGTCCGCTCGCTCCTGGCGGAGCAGTCGTGCGACGTCGGCGAGGTTGTCCGGCAGTCGTCGCGCGATCATCGTACGAAGCTCCTGGGCGAGCGCCGGCGACGCACCCTCGGTCGAGACCGATACGGTGACGTCACCCGCGCGGTGCACGGCGGTGAAGTAGAAGTCCGAGCGTTGGGGATCGTCGACGACGTTCAACCAGATGCCTTCGCGCGACGCCTCTTGGACGACGCGGTCATTGACCGTCGCGTCGCCCGTCGCCGAGATGACCAGGGCGAAGCCCCGAAGATCACCGTCGAGATAGTCGCGCAGTTCGATCGACGCCAAACCGGGCGGCAGCTCCGACAGGACCTCGCGCGCGATCATCGTGACGCGAGCACCGGCCTCGACGAGCAGACCGGCCTTGCCGACGCCGACGCGACCGGCGCCGATGACGAGTACGTCCTTGCCAGTGAGTCGCATTGCGAGGGGGAGCACGCTTAGACCAGTGCGGACGTCTCGGCTAAGAGTTCACGAACCGAGAGCGCGGCGCACGGACCGATGACGATGATGGCGGGCGAGGCGACCTCGAGGGCACCGAGTTCTCGAAGGACCGAGCGCGTGACCGATTCGCGCGACGTCCACGCGCTCTCGATGACGGCGACCGGCGTCTCGCTCGAGAGTCCACCCTCGATGAGTTGGCGCGCGATCGATGACCGAGCGGCCACGCCCATCAAGACCACGAGTGAGAGTTCCGGATTGGCGAGGCGCCGGAAATAGCCGTCGTCGTGACCTTCAACGTGGCCGGTCACGACGGTCACGCCACGCGAGAGGCCCCGATGGGTCACGGGGATTCCGGCAGCGAGCGGTCCGGCGAACGCCGAGGTCACGCCCGGCACGACGTCGCACGCGACCCCGGCGTCGCGCAGTGCGATCATCTCTTCGCCGCCTCGACCAAAGACGAAGGGGTCGCCGCCCTTGAGGCGAACGACGACTCCGTAGCGGCGACCGAGCGACACGAGCAGATCGTTGATCATCGACTGGGACGTGAAGCGACCCGGTTCCTTGCCGACGTCGATCAGTTCGGCGTCGCGTCGCACGAGATCGAGGACCGAACGCTCCACCAAGCGGTCGTGCACGATGACGTCGGCCGCGGCGAGCAGTCGTGCGCCGCGCACGGTCAAGAGATCGGCGTCGCCCGGACCCGCGCCGACGAGGTACACGGTCACTCGACGCCCACCCGAGCCATGAAGTCCCCGAAGGATTCATCGTCGTCGCCCTCGGCCTCCCACCGGTCGAAGAGGGGGCCGAGGACGACGGCGATCTCATCGAAGGAGACCTTCTCGCGATAGAGCGTGGCCAATCGATCACCGCGCGGTCCGCCGCCCACGTAGACGTCGTAGGTCGACTTCGTGCGTCCGACGATGCCGACCTCGGCCACCGCCGGACGCGCACAGCCGTTCGGGCATCCGGTCATGCGCAGTTGCAACGCTCGGCGTCCGAGTTGGCGACTGGCGAGGGCGCCTTCGATGTTGTCGACGAGTTCGGGGAGACGCCGCTCGGCTTCCGTCAGGGCCTGTCCGCACGTGGGTAGGGCGGGGCACGCGAGCGCGGTGCGCTCGACGTTGCCGAGATCGCCGTCGGGTCGCACGGCGTGACGGCGCAGGACCTCTTCGACGTCATCTCGTGCGTCCTCGGGAATGGCGCTGATGATGATGTCCTGTTGAGGAGTGAGGAAGAACGTCACGGGGTGACGTTGGGCGATGAGCCGCAGCGCCGAGCGCAGTTGCGTCCCGCCTTCTTCGTCGCGCACTCGACCGGCCGACACGCGTACTCCTACCTGATGGGTGCCGTCCGCGCGCGTCCTCCAGCCCAGATGATCATCGGCCTCGAACTTCGTCGGTAATGCCAAGGGCTCGCGTAGTTCTCGCCCGAGGCGCACCTCGATCTCCTTGCGGAACTGCTCGAAACCCATGTCGGCCACGACGTATTTCATTCGAGCGCGCTTGCGGTCGGTGCGGTCACCGAGTTCGCGGTAGGTCACGAGCACCGCGGCGATAACCTCTTCGACCTCGTCGTAGGTGACGAACGTCATCGGATCGGCGAGGCGCGCGAACGTGTCGGGGTTGGCGTAGGCCCGACCGAGACCGCCGCCCACCAAAAGGTTGAAGCCGGCGCCGACGACGGGGTGTTCTCCAGGGATCAGGCCGACGTCTTGGGCGAAGGCGTCGACGCAGTTCTCGTCGGGGTGGGCGACGGCGATCTTGAACTTGCGTGGCAGGTACGTCGCGCCGTAGAAGGGCCGCTCCGCGACGTCTTCGCGTGACGCCGCCTTGTCACCGTTCACGAAGATCTCCCAGTGGGCGTCGGTCGTGGCGCGAAAACATTGCGTCAGGCGTGTCGAGATCTCGCGCAGGCGCGCGTCGGCGTCGTCGCCCTGTAGATCGGGACAACTCACGACGTTGCGCACCACGTCGCCACAAGCGCCGAAGGACGTCATGAGGTGGGCGTCGACGGCGCGCGCGAGGGGTCGCAGCCCGTCTTTCAGCACGCCGTGGAACTGGACCGCCTGACGGGTGGTGAGGCGGATCGTGCCGTCGGCCACGTCGCTCGACGCGCCATCGAGCGCTAGCCACTGGTCGGTGCTGAGTCGTCCGCCCGGGACGCCCACACGAATCATGAAGATGTAATCGAGCTCTTGTTTGTTCTGGGCGCGTTCACGTCGCACGTCGCGATTGTCCTGGGCGTACACGCCGTGGAACTTGAGTATCTGCTCGGATTCGTTGGACACACTGGCGACGTCGTTGTCGAGTTCACGGCTGATTGCACCGCGCAAGTAGTTGCTTGTTCTCTTGATGTCCTCGACCGCAGTTTCCTGCTTAGTCTCGGTGCTCACTCCGGTCGTCCCTCGCTTCCGCCTTAATCATGACAAATCTTACCTACTTAGTCATGTATTGGCAATATTAATGTCGTCGTTCCTGATTAGCGCGGTGATGTCGAGCGACGAGCACATAAATCGCTCGACGCGCAATGACGTAGCGTGAGTCCCAACAAAGGAGTGAACGTGGGAAACCGAAAGATAACCCTGTCGCGTCGACCGACGGGCATGGTGGACGCATCGACGACGTCGCTGGTCGATTCACCGACGCCGCACTGCGGACCCGGAGAGGCGCTCATCAAGGTCGGCCTTCTCTCCATCGACCCGACGATCCGGACCTGGATGAACGACGCTCCCGGGTACCTCCCGCCGATCGACATCGGCGACGTCATCCGCTCCGGTGGGAGTGGTGTCGTCGTGGAGTCACGTTCCGAGCACTACCGAGTCGGTGACGTCGTCAACGGAATGACGGGATGGCAGGAGTGGGCAGTGGCGAGTGACGCCAACCGGTTTGCCGTACTGCCTCAGGGTCTCGGGCTCGACCTCGCCGCAGTGATGAACGTCCTCGGGGCCACGGGACTCACGGCCTATTTCGGACTGTTGGACGTCGGTGCCTTCAAGGCGGGCGACGTGGTCGTGGTCTCCGGCGCGGCGGGCGCGACCGGTTCGGTCGTCGGTCAGATCGCCAGGGCCCGAGGCGCCGGGAAGGTCGTGGGCATCGCCGGCGGGCCAGAAAAATGTGCTGAGGTGGTCGAACTCTACGGGTTCGACGCGTGTCTTGATTATCGCGAACCGGGACTCTCGCGACGCATTCATGAGGCGTGTCCGAAGGGCATCGACGTCTATTTCGACAACGTCGGCGGTGCCGTTCTCGACGCGGCCCTGGCCAACATCGCGATGCACGCGCGCATCGTGATGTGCGGCGCGATCTCCCAGTACAACGCCACCGATCGCGAGGGTGTTGCCAATACGTCGATGTTGATCATGCGCCGCGGCCAGATGAAGGGCTTCATCGTGTTCGACTTCGCCCAGCGTTACGCCGAGGCCCACGTTGAATTGGCCGCCATGGCACTCGACGGTCGAATCGTGCACCAAGAACATTTAGTGCCGGGTCTGGAGAACGCACCGGCGGCGTTGAACCTCTTGTTCACCGGTGGCAATCATGGCAAGACACTGGTGGTGGTCGACGAGAGCGTCCGATTGGACTGACGACGGCGTCGTCCACGGACGGACCGTCAGACCAGACGCACGTCCGCGACGAGGGCCCGATGGTCGCTCCCACCGTCGCTCGCGAATCCACCCAGGCTCTCCCACGGTCCGCGCACCAGAAGGTGATCGATCTGAGAGTGTGGCGCGCGCGCGGGCCACGTACGGGCGTTGACGAGCGAGCGCCAGCCGGGCAGCAACACGCGCAGTAGTGGTCGCCAGGAGTTGAAGTCACCCCCGAGAAGGATGGGCAACGCGGGATCGAGCCGTTCCACGATCTCGCTGACCCGTCGGTACTGGCGGTAGGAACCGTGACTCAGATGCGCTCCGTGCACCGCCAAGACGTAGAAGGCGCGGCCCTGATCTTCGAGCGTCGAGACGATGAGCGTACGTTGCACCTTCTCTCGGGGAAGGCGTCCGAGTGACTCGGCGTGAATCTCTCGGATCGGGAGTCGCGTCAAGAGCCCGAGTCCCCACTGGCCGTCCTCGACGCCTTCGGCCGTGGCGCGACGAACGCGTTGGGCCTTGCTCAACGTCCGGTGCTCGTCGAAGAAGAGGCCGCGTTCGCCACTCAGGTGGGCGAGTAGTGGCTGCCACGTCCGCCCGCCCGTTCCCGAGGTGACGCGCTGACCCGACGCGAGGGGCACGAAGAGACCCTCCATGCCCAATCGCTGCTTGAGATCCGCGACGAAGTCGTTGCCCGACTCGGCGCGCCACAGTTCGGGGAGTATGAGAACGTCGGCGTTCAAACTCACGACGTGATCGAGAACCTTGGTCGGTCGACCCCATCCGTCGACACCGGCGTGAAGGTTAAACGTCGCGACACGCACGTCAAAACCCTAGGGGGTCCGAGGTCCTTGTGGCAGGCTCTACAGGTGGATTCCGTCAACGTGGCCTTCGGTCACCGGCTCTGGTGGGTGGACGCCTTCACGGGCGAGGCCGAACGAGGGAACCCCGCGGTCGTCGTGTTGCTCGAGCGATCGATGCCCGATGACGAACTCCAACAGATCGCCTTTGAACTGGGCGTCTCAGAGACGGCCTTCGTACGTCGCGCGGGTGATCAGTGGACCCTTCGCTGGTTCACGCCCACCGTCGAGGTCGATTTGTGCGGTCACGCGACACTCGCCAGCCTGCACGTGTTGTTGAACGAGTTAGGCGTGCCCGGGGGAGAGATCTACTTCCAGACGCGCGCCGGTGTCCTGTCGGGGCGGCGCATGAGTGACGGCCTGCTCGGCATCGATCTGCCTCGATGGTCGCTCGAAGCCGTCGACCCGTCGATGCTCAATGACACGCTCGGACCAGTGAGCGAGGTCTTTCGAGCCGGGAGCCAGGGTGTGCTCGCCGTCGTCGAGGACTTCGACACCCTGTGCGGACTGGCCGTCGACTCGATGAACCTCTTCTTGGTGCCGAGCTCGATGGTCATCGCCGCGTGCCTGGGCGGTCCGGGCGTCGACGTGTCGATCCGTGTCTTCGCGCCACGTCTGGGCCTGGCCGAGGACAGCGTGACCGGCAGCGCCATGTGCGCGGTCGCGCCGTGGTGGATGCACCGCGTAGGTGCCCCGACGGTCGCGGTCCACCAGGCGTCGGCTCGCGGCGGCGTGATGTTCGCGCGACTGTTCGAAGAGAACGTCGAAGTCGCGGGGATGGCCAGGACATTCTTCGGTGGTGACCTTCGCGCATGAGTGACGTACTCGGGCCGGGCCCGAAGACGAAGGTTCGTCGACTGGCGGCCATGGCCAACTACGAACGCGACGTCATCTACGCCGTGATCGACGAGGCGCCGCTGTGTCACGTCGCGGCGATTGTCAATGGCGGTGCGCGGGTGATTCCGACCTTGCACGCGCGCGAGGGTGACACGCTTTACTTGCACGGCAGTCCGTCGAACGTCGTGATGAAAGCGGTCGTGGCGAGTGGCGAAGCGTGCATCTCGATCACGCTCTACGACGGTTTGCGACTGGCCCGAAGCGGCTTCGAATCATCGATCGCCTACCGTTCGGTCGTGCTCTTTGGTTCGGCGTCACTCGTGAGCGATGACGGCGAGAAAGCCCGGGTCCTCGACATGTTCGTCGACGCGGTGCTGCCCGGTCGCGCGAATGAGGTGCGGGCGATGAACGACGCCGAACGACGACTCACCATGGTCGTCGCAGTGCGCATCGACGAAGCGTCGGCCAAGTTGTCCTCGGGTCCGACGGACGATCCCGACGAGGACCTCGAGCTACCCGTGTGGTCGGGCACGGTGCCCGCCACGATCGTGTTCGGCACGCCTATTCCCGACACCAACGGCGCGATGGCCAGTGGCACCATCGCGGTGCCGGCGTCGGTGGAGCGGCTCCTGGACTCTCAGTGAGTTCACTCCCGGCCCTGCGCGCCCAGATCGAGCGGATCGTTCCGGTCAATCGACGTGAGGCTGATTCGATCGCCGCGACGCTCGAACTTTTAGAGGCGCCGGGCGACCATTTCTCCCGAATGGCGAATCCTCACCTCACGGCGTCGGCGTTCGTGCTGTCGACACGAGGGGTAATACTGCATCGTCACCTGATCCTCGGTATCTGGATTCAGCCGGGCGGTCACGTCGACGCCACCGAAAGCCCCGAGGCCGCGGCGTTGCGCGAGACCTTCGAAGAGACCGGTCTCGTCGCGCATCACTTCGATCCGGTCGAGATCTTCCATGTCGACGTGCACCCCGGTCCCAAGGGTCATCGAGGACCGCTGGACCATAGGCACTACGACCTGCGCTACGCCGTGTTCGCGCCACCGCTCGATCCTTCACCGCCCGCCGGTGAGAGCCCCGACGTCGAATGGTTCGACTTCGTCACGGCCCAGGTTCGTTGCGAGCCGGCGCTCGCACCCGTGATCGCCAAGCTCGCTGGGTGGTACCAACCGCGCGACGTGCGAGACTGATTTCGTGAGTGAGACCGACGACCTTCGCGCACTCATGGAGGCCGATCGCTGGATTGACCGCGTCAACGCCCAAAAGACGCACCTGCCCGAGATCGCCGAATTGGCCGCACTCGAAGTCGAACTTCGGGCGCAATTGAAGTCGCTCAATGACGCCCAGGCCGCGCTGAAACCGGTTCGCAGCGCGTACGAAGAGAGCCAACGAGAGGGCGATCGCCTTCGCGCTCGGGCCGTGAGCCTCGACACGACGTTGGGCAACTCGACCGCCAACGCCCGAGAGCTGGCGGCGTTGCAGACCGAACTGCAGCACGTGCGAGAACTGCTCGAGCGCAGCGACGACCTCGAACTTGAGCGCCTCATCGCCGTCGAACCGTTGGACGAGGCCGTCAGTGCAATCAGGGCCGCGGCGCAGCCCGCGGTCGCGCGACGTAGCGAATTACAGGTCGCGATTGGCGAACTCCAGGCCGGCCTCGATGACGAAATGACCGCCCTGCGCGCCGCGCGCGTCGAGACCGCGTCAGCGCTCGGCCCCGAACTGCTGGCGCGCTACGAGGCGGCCTTCGCGCGCGTGGGCACCTCTGGCGCGTCCCAAATCGTCTCGGGTCGCTGCGACGGCTGTCGCATCGCACTTTCGCCGCTCGACCTCGATCGCTGGAAGGTTCAGGCGGAAGGTTCGTTCATGGCGTGTCCCGAATGCGGCCGTCTGCTGTTACCGTGATCATCCTCATTCGTCACGGACAGACCACGTCGAACGCCGCGCGCCTCTTGGTGGGCCAGAGCGACCCGGCGCTGACCGAACTCGGCGAGCGCCAGGCGCGCGCGCTGCGCCCGTTCTTACTCAACGTGCGCGAGGTGTGGACATCGCCACTCCAGCGCGCTCGCGCGACCGCGGACCTGGCCCTGCCGGGGATCGCGGCGAACGTGAAGGAATCGTTCATCGAGGTCGACTACGGCTCGCTCGACGGTCAGCCGTTGAACCTCGTCAGCGAGGAGCAGTGGCGCGCCTTCGAACACGACCACCACACCGCCTTCGGCGACGGTGAATCGCTCGCGTCAGTCGATCAACGGGTCCACGTTGAACTGGATGCCTTGCTGGGCGACCAGACGAGCTTGATGCACGACGCGACCGCGCACCTGGCGATATTCAGTCACATGTCGCCGATCAAGTCGGCCATGACGTGGGCGCTCGGGGTCTCGGGTTCGGTCGCCTGGCGGATGAACCTGAGTAATGGGTCGATGACGACGATTGGTTCTCGGATGTGGACGCCGTCGCTGCTCAACTACAACGTGGTACCGCCGCTGGAATGATCAGCGCAGAGCGACGCTAATCGCGGCGAAGTGCAGGCCGGCGCCGATCAGCGTGAAGGCGTGGAAGAGCTCGTGGTAGCCAAAGACTCGGGGTGAGAGCTTCGGCCGCTTCGTGCCGTAAAAGACCGCACCGACCGAATAGGCCACACCGCCGCCGACGATGAGCGCGAAACACAGCGGTCCACCGCCGCGGTAGATCTGGGGCATGACCAACGCGGCGAACCAGCTCATGACCAGGAACGGGATCGTGTTGGCCCATTTCGGGGCGTTCATCGAGAGCTGGCGAATGGCGATGCCGATGAAGGTGCAGACGCCGATGATGATCAACGTCACGAGGCGAATCGTGCCGTGCATGGTGAGTCCGGCGATGGCGAAGTAGGTGCCCGTGATGGCGAGGAAGATCGTCGAATGGTCGGCTCGACGCCAGGCCTGGCGTTGCGAAGGCGTCCAGTTGACGCGATGGAGGAGGGCGCTCGTGATCAGCATCGCGCCGACACCGACGAGGAAGCAGAGGACCCAGCCCACTTGGGACCAGGTTCGACAGCGCGCGAAGAGAATCGGCGAGCACGCGAAGAGTACGAAAAAGGCGATGAGGTGGAGCCAGCCACGAAGCAGCGGTCGCAGGTGGGGGCCGTCGGTGTGCGAAGAGATTGTCGGTCCACTCACGCCACAACCCTAGATGCGTTGCGTCTTTCGTCAGTATGGTGCGCACAAACAACGAAGCCCGCCTGTTCCGCGTATCCAGAACAAGCGGGCCCTCGATGTTTGGCCCCCCCAGCCAATGACACAAAAATATAATCGCGAACGAGCCGCTACTCTGTCACGAGATGCCTGCAAACAAAGGTTTGTGAGCAATTTCACATTGAGGAGACGCGATGAATCGTCGAACACTTGGTCAAGGTCTGGAAGTTTCCGCGCAAGGCCTCGGGTGCATGGGCATGAGTGAGTTCTACGGAACCGGTGACGACACTGAATCGATCGCCACGATTCACGAAGCGCTCGACGCCGGTGTCGATTTCCTCGACACCGCTGATATGTACGGACCGTTCAAGAACGAAGAGCTCGTGGGGCGCGCCATCAAGGGTCGACGAGACGACGTGGTGCTCGCCACGAAGTTCGGCAACCAGCGCGCAACCGATGGTTCCTTCATCCGGATCAACGGGACACCGGAGTACGTGGTCGAAGCCTGCGACGCCTCGCTGCGCCGTCTCGGCGTCGAGGTGATCGACCTCTACTATCAGCACCGCGTCGATCGAAGCGTCGAGATCGAAGAGACCTGGGGCGCCATGAAGAGCCTGGTCGAGGCGGGCAAGGTCCGTCACCTCGGTATCTCTGAGGCCTCCTCGGCGACGATTGAACGCGCGCACGCGGTCCATCCGGTGAGTGCCCTGCAGAGCGAATACTCATTGTGGAGTCGCGACCCCGAGGACGGGATCCTCGACACCTGTCGTCGATTGGGCGTGGGCTTCGTCGCCTACAGCCCACTCGGTCGAGGGTTTTTGACCAACGAAGCGAGCAATCGGGAGGGAACGGGTGAGGGAGATTTCCGAAAGCATCAACCACGATTCTCCGGCGAGGCGTACGAACAGAACCTGACGCTCTTGGCGAACCTCGAAGCGATTGCCGAGTCCAAGGGCGCGACCGTCGCCCAACTGGCCCTGGCGTGGGTCCTCTCGCGTGGGCCGGACGTCGTGCCGATACCCGGGACGAAGCGTCGCAAGTGGCTGCGTGAGAACATCGCCGCCGACGACATCGACCTGAGTGACGCCGACGTCGCGGCCCTGGAAGCGGCCATACCGCGCGACGCCGTCGCCGGCGATCGTTACGTCGCGGCCGGTATGCGCAACCTCAACGCCTGACCTCCAGCACCCCGTCGATGAGTTCGATGACCTCGTCGCACCACGTCATGACCTGGACGTCGTGCGTGGCGACGACGACCGTCGAACCGGTCGAAGCCAGGAGCGAGAGCACAGCGCGCGTCTCGTCGGTCCCGAGTCCGCTCGTCGGCTCGTCCAGTAGGTAGATCAGCGGACTCGTGACCATCGCGCGCGCAATCGCGATCCGGGCGCGCTCACCACGCGAGAGTTCTTCCCAACGCGTCGTCGGCTCCGTGGCGAGTCCCAGGGACGCTAAGTCGTCGTGCGCGCTGCGCGACGACGCGCGTCCCAGCCCCACGACGTCGATGGCGTAGCCCCTCGTGAGTCCCGGTTCGCTCGCGACGTAGGCCACGAGTCGTCGCAGTTCGCGTTCATCGATCGTGCTGACGTCGACGTCGCCGAAGGAGACCGTACCGCTCGTGACGGCGTCGAGCCCCGCGACGGCACGCATTAGTGTCGACTTTCCGACGCCGGAAGGGCCAACGAGGGCGACCTTTCGACCGGGTGCGATGACGAGCGTCGCGTCGGTCACGAGGGTCTCTCGCTCTTCGTTGATCGTGACGTGTTCGAGTCGAATCGTCGAGTCGGCGGGCCAGGCGACCTCGCCACGCTCACGCGTCACGTCGAGTTCTTCCAGTCGTTCGGCCGCGGCGCTCACGGCGACGGCGCAGTCGAGTGCGTCACGCACCACGCCGAGCGACTCCAGCGTGGAGAGGGCGAGGAGCGCGGCGATGACGATCCAGAGCGCGGCGCTTTGGGGTCGTACCACCAACGCGCCGAGCGCGAGGGCGGTCACGGCCGGCGCGACGGCGTTCGAGAGACCGTGTTGTCTCGTGAGCGCCGATTCGGCGCGCCGCAACCGATCGACGGAGGCCGCGACGCGGCCCTGCGCGAAGTCGATCCGACCGAGCAGGGCCAGCTCCGGCGTGGCGGCGCTCAATTCGACCAGGTGCGCGCGAAACTGCGCGCGCGCCCGTCGAAGGACTCGATCACGACGCAGGAGCGGCCCGACGTTGGCGACGAGCGCGGCGATTCCCAGCAGTTGGAGCGCGAGGAGGTCTCCGGCGTACGACCACCATTTGCCGTGCGGCGCCATGAGACCGATCACGAGGTCTCCGACCAACATCACGGCGCTCGAGGTGACGAGAGGGATCACGCAACGTAGCCACAGATCCTGCAGTTGGTCGGTGTCGCGCAGCGATCGCTCCAAGAGATCGCCCGCCGCGTACGAACGCCACCTCGAGAAACTGAAGTCACCAACGGTGAGCACGAGCCAGCGACGCCAGCGCGTGACCGCGGCGAAGCCCAATCGGTGAGCGCTCAGACGCTCGATGAATCGAAGAGGCGAGCGAAGGAAGGCGAAGAGCTCGATGACGATCAGGGCTCCCAGCACCGTGCGAAGCCCCGGGCGCGTCGCGCTCTCCACTAATAGTCCCACCGCGCCGACCAAGAGCGCGACGTTCACCAATGACGCGACGATTCCGGCCGCGAGGGCGCGAAGAAGTGTTCCCCGAGGGGGCTGCGCCCGTCGGAGCCAGCGACGCAGGCGCCGAAGGTCGTTGCTCACGTCGTCAACTCGATCCGATTCGTAACGCTCGTGAAGAGCGGCGTGTCGACCGTCGCCTCGACGACGCTGAGTGAAGGGTACGCATCGAGCACACCGCACACGAGTCGTCGACTGTCGTCGTCCAGGACACCCGCCACGTCGTCCAGGATCAGCAGGTCGGGTTGGGCGAGGAGCGCTCGGGCCATCACGAGGCGGACCTTCTCGCCGGTGCTGATTCCTTTGCCGTCGGCGAGTAACTCGGTGTCGAGATTATCGAAGCGCGGACCGAGGAGTCCCAACGATGCCAGACACGCGAGCGCGTCGACGTCCGGGATCGGCAGACCGAGGGTCAGGTTGTCACGCAAGGTGCCCGAGAGCAGCGCACTCTCCACGCTCACGTGGCCCGTGCGCGCGTCGGCGCGCGCGACCGTACCGGAACGCGCGTCGCGCCATCCGACGAGCGTGTCCAGGAGCGTCGTCTTGCCCGAGCCCGACGGACCGGTCACCAAGAGCGACTGGCCCGATCCCAAAGTCAGGCTGATCGGATTACTACTCGCCTCGGTCACCAAATCGGTGGCGACGAGCAGATGCGTGGCGACGGCGCCGGACACGTGTTCGGTCCCGTCCAACAGGACCAGCGAACGCTCGGAGTCCTCGCGACGATGGAACTCGATGCCGTAGCGCCGAACGTGCGAGAAGATCTCGCCGGTGACCAGTACGGCGACGAGAGCGTGCTCGAGGGAGATCCTTCCACCCAAGAGGGCGAAGCCGACGACCATCGCGACGAGTCCGATGCTGACGCCGCTCAAGAACTCCGTGACGAGCGACGACTCGAGCGCGACGCGAATCGCGCGAATCGCGATGCCGTGTTCGGAGTCCGATATCGCTGCGATCTCGTTGGCGCCGTACTCAACGGCGCCCAGGGCGCGAAGTTCGGTCGTGTGGTGCAACAGCTCCAGTTGGCGACTCTCCAGCACCGCGCGGCGGTGCTGGTAGTCGAGCGCGGTCGCCTCACTTCGTTGACCGGCTCGTCGATAGAGCGGGACGGCGACGAGCAACAACGCCACCGTGATCAACGTCGCCAACCAACCGCCGGCCCAGAACAGCACGACGAGGCCCGCGAGGGCGACCATCGCGCTCGTCTCGAGCACGTCGAGCATGGGTCGATCCGACGCCTGTTCGACGGCCAGCGCGAGGTCGCCCCGACCCCGGGCGCGCTCTGGTTGCGGTCGTGTCAGGTGATGCACGAGCACAGCACGCCAGCGTCCCCGCAGCCTCGCGCCGGCGCGCGAGCCCCACTGCGTGATCGAAAGAGAGAGCACCCAGCGGATACCGAGCACGCCGAGCAACAGCCAGATTCCCGATGACGTACGTCGCTCGGCGAGATAACTGAGTGCGACCGCGAGGAACACCGAAGACGTGATCGACAGTGCCGCGTTGAGCGCACCCAAGAGACGGGCGCTGAACCTAAACGTGACCTCGCGAACGGATTCTGGCGTCGCCGAGGTCACCGACCAATGCTAACGAGCGCGCGCGAGGCTACAGCGGGTCGTCACGGTGCGCCAACGACTTCGCCGGGCCGTTGAGCCAGTCGCGAAGTGACTTCGTCGCGCGACAGTCGTCTTCGTTGTAGTCGAGGATGCGTTGACGCGACGTCGCCGCCTCGCTGTTGTCGGCGCGCGTCGCCACTTCGTACCAGAGCATCGATGCTTCGCCACTCGGGTTCACGTCGCGCCATTGGAATCCGGCCGACGCGGCGAGTTGTTTGAGTCCCAGCTGGCCCTCGGTCTGGATCTGGGCTTTCGCGAGGTCGTGAAGGTCGATCCACGCCGGCGGTGACTGATGGCGGAACTCGACGAGGTCCTGGGTCGTGGGGCCGCTGTCGAGCGTCGTCGCGACGGCGCGGTTCATGGCGCCATCTTCGGCTTGAGCCCAGAAACAGTAGGCCGCGAAACTTCGACCTTGTGACGCACAGACGTGTCGAAGGTCGGTCAGCCAGGTCCAGAACGCGGCGAAGTTGCGCGCTTCTGCCTCACGCGTCAGTGCACCCCATTCCACGAACGTGTGGTAGCCCGCGACGACGTCGGTGAGCGGCGCGTTCAGTGTCACGTACGCCCCCCAGAGATACGTCGCGTCGTCGTAACTCTCCATGTCGACGTCGACTTCGACGTCAGCGGTCGGACATCCCATGAGCGACGGTTCGAGGATCCGAAGCGCACTGTCGCGCACGTGCGAGCGAGCTCGGTAGATCAGTTCATCGAGTCGGTCGAATCTTCGTCCGAGTCGGTCTTCCACGGCGACGAGGGGGCCAGGAGTCACCGGCTTGGCCCGGGAGGACATCGCGCGCGCGGGATCGAGTCGAGCCAATTGGTTTCGTGTGTGGACGCCATGATCTCGGAGCGCGAACTGTTGGTCCAGCGAAGTGAAGCGCGTGAGTGAGACGTCGTCGATCGCCTCGAGTTCGCTCTGACAGTGTTCGGAGAACTCACAGGTCAAGCATTCACGGTGCCAATAGGGCGACGTCGGGAAGGCTCCACCGAGATCGAACCATTCATCGAGGGCACCTAGTACCTGGACGCGCTCGCGATAAAAGGCGTCGTAGGCGCCGAGATTGCTGCGCGAATACGTGGGGCTTGCCAGGTCCAGCCACCACAGCCGAAGGTTCCGGTCGACTATGGCGCCACGCATGGACGGATCTGCGGCGTCGAACGATTGGAGAATACGCGTCGCTCCATCGAGCAACAAGACGTCACGGCGAACCGTCGCCGTCGAGCGCAGTCCCAGTCCCTCGCGCACGACGACGTCGCTCGGGACCAATCGTTCGAGCGTTCCTTCGTGCAATCGACGGGTGGAGGCGGCCTCGGTGACCTCGTGGTTCTTGATCACCAGCGGCGCGTAGGTGAAGCGGTCGTCGACGCGACCGACGCGCACGAACGCCTGGGACGTGACGGTTCGGCGGCCCGCGACGTCGGCGAGACGGGCGTTGAGGATCAGTGCGACGCCGCTCTCCATGAGTTCTTCGGTCTGCTGATGCCCGGTTGCCGTAACGGCGTCCGGGTGGAGCGCGACCAAACGCTCGAACGTAACGCGACGATGATCCTCGGCTTCGTCACGCCGTCGTGCGATTTCGGGCGTGACCGGCGTGCGGTGCGCGCGCGTCGGTTCGGCGCGGGCCAGAGTGATGCGGTGGACGCAGGCGTCAATCTCGGCGCCGCGAAGGAGGGGAGTCACCATGCTCTAGAAATCCTACGACGGGTCGGGCTTGTCGTTCCGCCAGGAGCTCCACAGTGACGCGTACTCTCCGTTGAGCGCTACGAGTTCGTCGTGCGTTCCCAACTCGGCGATCTTGCCGTCGATCACCACGCAGACCCGATCGGCGTCGTGGGCCGTGTGCAGGCGATGCGCGATAGCCACCACTGTTCGCCCACGCAGAACCGCGATGAGCGAGCGCTCCAGGTGTCGCGCCGCTCGAGGATCCAACATGGCGGTCGCCTCGTCGAGCACGAGCGTGTGCGGGTCGCTCAAGACGAGACGCGCCAGGGCCACCTGCTGGGCCTGCGCGGGCGAGACCTGGTAGCCGGTGGTACCGAGTTCGGTGAGTAGCCCATCGGGCAGCGACTGCACCCATTCGAGGGCGTCGACGGCGTCCAGGGCTCGAATGATCTCGTCGTCGGTGGCTTCGGGCTTGGCGAGTGCCAAGTTTTCGCGCACCGTGCCGATGAAGATGTGGTGCTCTTGCGTGACGAGGGCCACGTGTCGTCGCAGCATCGGGAGTGGCATGCTCGCCAGTGCCACGTCGCCCACCATCACCGTGCCGCTCCGCGGCGCGTCGATGCCGGCGAGTAAACGACCGATGGTGGACTTACCGGCGCCCGAGGGACCGACGATCGCCAATCGTTCACCCGGGCGGATCGTCAGTGAGAGCCCGTTCAATACGTCGTGACCCGGTCGATAGGCGTAGTGCACGTCGTTCATCGTGATGGTCTCACCGTTCGGTTCGACGCCCTCGGTCGGGCGGTCGTCGCGCACGACCGATACGCCGATCAGGCGCGCCAAGGACGTCTGGCCGACTTGGAGCTCGTCGAGCCACGACACGATGCGGTCGATGGGGTCGTTGATCTGTACGACGTAGAGCGTCACCGTGGTCGCGGCGCCGATGGTGATGTCGTGGTGCAGGGCCAGCCACCCGCTCCAGGCCAGCGTCGTGGCGACCGCGAGCGCGAAGGCACTTTCGATGGTGGGGAACCAGACCAAGCGCATCAAGAGCGTGTACATCTCGGAGTAGAAGGACTCGCGGATGTTTCCTTCGATGCGTTTGCCCTGGCGTGGTCCGAGCCGGTGCGCGTCGACGGTGCGCGCGCCCTCGGCGGTCTCGGAGACCGACCCCGACATGGTGGCGTAACTCATTCTCTCGCGTCGGTACCCGGGCGTGGCGTAGCGGAGGTAGTAGCGCGTCGAGAAAAACAGGAACGGTAGCGACACGAGACTGGCGACCGTCGCGAGGGGGCTGACGATGGTCATCGCGATGAGCGTCAGGAGGGCCTGCACGATCGCGACGAGCCATTCGGGCATCGCGAAGCGCACGGTGCGCGACAACGCTTCGATGTCGTTGGTCGTTCGACTGAGTAGGTCGCCGGTGCCGGCGCGCTCGACCTCGACCAGCGGCAGGGCGAGCACGCTCTCCAAGAACTCCTCGCGAAGTTGCGCGAAGACGGTCTCGCCCAACAGATAACTACGACGTCGCGCGAGAAACGAGAGCCCGGCGTAGAAGATCGACGAGACGAACAGGATCCCGACGTACAGCGTGATGCGGTGAGTCGTGAGTTGGTGGTCGGCGGCGAAGTTCGTGATCTCGCCGATGATGTAGGCCGGGATGAGCGCCATGAATGCCGCGAGCGCGTAGAGCGAGAGCATCCGCACCAACCGGGAGCGGTGTTGACGGATCAGCCTCCTGGCGTAGAGGCGTACGGTGGCGGTATCGGCGACGGGTAGTTGCATTAGGCGTCCTCGCGCAACACGATCTGGCGGTAGGCCGACGACGCGGCGACGAGTTCGGTGTGCGTACCGTGTTCGACGGCTCGACCGCCGATCACGACGTAGATCACGTCCATCTTCTCGAGCAACAGCGGACTGGTCGTCGCCACCAGCGTCGAGTGGTCGCCGCGCACGTCGCGAAGCCGTGACGCGATCCTTCCTTCGGTGTGGGTGTCGACCGCGGACGTCGGCTCGACGAGGATCAGCACCTCGGCGTTGGTGAGTATCGCGCGCGCCAGGCTGAGACGTTGTCGTTGTCCCCCGGAGAAGCTTCGACCGCGTTCCTCGACGAGCGTGTCGAGACCGTCTTCGAGGGCGTCGAGGATGTCGAGTGAACTCGTGGCTTCGAGCGCGGGCATGATATTGCCGTCGGAGATGTCGCCGTGGGGAACGAGTTCATAACGAAGTTCACCCGAGAAGAGGCGTGGTTCGATCTCACTCACCACGATGTTGTGCCGGGTATCGCTCACCGCAAAGAGCCCCAACGGGGTTCCGTTGATCGTCACGCCGTCGACGTCGGCGACGAACCGGCCGAGGCGATCGGCGAGGAGTGACGCCTCGGCCGGGGTTTCGGTGACGAAGCCGACCAGTTGACCTCGTCGCAGCGCTATGCCACTCACGTGGTCATCGAGCGATTCGATACGTGCCGGCCAGAGCAGGGGCGACGCCGGCTCGGCGACGAGTGGATCGATGTTCAAGATGCGAAGGACGCGCCCCGCGCCGACGTAGGCGCGCGTCGTGGCGATCACGTACTCGATCGCCGTGCGAAGCGGCGTCGTGAGGAACGTCGCGTAGCCGAAGAACGCGACGAGCTGTCCCGGCGCCAGGGTGCCACGCATCACGTCTTGGGCCCCAAGGTACGTCACGATGCCGGTCAGGATCGCGGGCAGCAGCACCTGACCCGACTCCAATCCGGCCTGGGGAGCGGCGATGCGATTTCCCGCGAGTCGCACGATGTTGCTCTGTCGCTTGTAGTTGTTGAGGAAGACCTCTTCGCCGCCGACGCCACGGAGGATGCGCAGTCCGGCGACGGTGTCTGAGCCCAACGCAGCCAACCGACCGGCCGCTTCGCGTTGCGCGGCTTGGGTTGCGTGCAGGGGCTTCATCAGCGGCGTCGTCAACGACGCGAGGACCGGCACGCCGATGAGGACGATGAGGCCCAATTCGACCGACGACGAGATCATGACTATCGAGACGACGACCCACGCGGCGATCGCGCCCATGAAACGCGCGAAGACGTCGTAGGCGCCGCCAATACGCATGGCGTCCGAGGCCACCGTGTTGACGACGTCGCCGGAGGGAATCTCATCGGTGACGGCGGTGCCCGTCGTCGAGACGTGGTGGCCGATGACCTGCACGGTCTTGTACGAGGCGTTCATCCAATTGGTCACGGCCATTTGGTGTCGTAGTGCACCGCAGATCGCCTGGAAGAGGCCGAGTGTCATCACGACACCGACCCATAAGAACAGTTCACCTTCGTTCTTCGGGATGACGCCGTGGTCGATCGCGGCGCCGACCGCCGCCCAGATCAGTGCCTGGCTCACCATCCAACCGATGGCAAAGATCGCGTTCAAGACCAAGAAGATCTTCTGTTGGGCCGCGATCCAGATCAGGTAACGCAGCGGTGAACGCGTATCGGGTGTGCCGGGGTCCGCGGTGGGCAGTTCGCGGTAGGGCAGGTGTAACACGGTTCGACTTTCGAATAGTTGGTTGGATGATGAGTCGACCTATAAGCGGGGTTCTGTCCACCTTCCTTGCGGAAGGGTGGGCGGCCATCCATCTCAGCGATCTACCTCGGGAGTGCCTTGTTTCCAAGACATGCGGGCCACGCGCTCCCACGTTTGATCTTGCTCCGGGTGGGGTTTACCAAGCCACCGTGATCACTCACGGTGCTGGTGCGCTCTTACCGCACCGTTTCACCCTTACCTGTGCTCGGTTGCCCGAACCATCGGCGGTCTGTTCTCTGTGGCACTGTCCTGCACGTCACCGCGACTCACATTTCGTGAGCACCTTGCCCTGTGGAGCCCCGACTTTCCTCACCGCCTGTTGCCAGGCAGTGCGGCCACCCAGTCGACTCACCATCCACGGCAATTCTGTCACACGCCCGTTGGGCGAACAAGAGTCGTAAAGATGTTGTAACCGACCGATAACCTCGCCACGTGGATGAAGAAGTAAGTGAACCGGACGAGATCCTCGAGGTCGGCGCCTTCTACCAATTGCTGACGGCGCGACTGGAATCGGCCTACGGGCGTCGACACCCCCACTGGGTCCGCGGCGAGATCGCCAAAGTCTACGAAAAGGGTCACGTCTACGTTGACCTGGTCGACGCCGGTTCAGCGTCGTCGGACGCCAAACGTCCGGTGCTGAACGCGCACTGCTGGGCGACGCAGTGGGCACCTCTCAAAAGGAAGCTCGCGGCCGAAGGCGTGACACTCGCGGCCGGTTTGATCGTCAACTTCTATGGCTACGTCGACGTCTACGCGCCGCAGGGCAAAATCGGCTTCACCATCACTCAGATCGACGTGCAGGGGCTGCTCGGTGACGTGGCTCGGCGCCGAGCGGAACTGATCGCGCGACTGAGCGCGGAAGGACTGTTGGAAAAGAACAAAAACGTCCCGATCTCACCGGTCCCGTTGCGCGTCGGTCTGGTCGCCAGTCCCGGCACGGAGGGCTACAGCGACTTCACCGGGCAACTGCTCAACTCGGGCTACGGGTTCGAGATCGTGCTCGTGAAGAGCGCGGTACAGGGCGAAGCGGCTCCGGCACAAATCGTCGCGGCGATCGAGTCACTCGACGAACACGGCGTCGACATCATCTGTCTCGTACGCGGCGGCGGCTCCAAGGGTGATCTCGCCTGTTTCGATGACGAGAGAGTCGCTCGCGCGGTCGCGGCCGCCTCGACGCCGGTCTTCACGGGTATCGGTCACACCGGCGACGAATCGGTCGCCGACCTCGTCGCGCACACCCGAGCGATCACGCCCACCAAGCTCGGTGAAGAGATTGCGTCGATCGTCGCCAACTGGCACGCTCGCCACGTTCGTCTTCCGTCACAGCGAGTCCTGGACGCGACGGCCGCGATCCTGGATGAAGCGACGGAGTACGCCGCCGAACGTCGTCGCACCATGATCTTCGCCGTGCGCGACCGACTGCGCGCCGAACAGCGCCATCTCGCCAGCACGCGCGGCGCGCTGTTGATGCACAGCCGCCATCTGCTCAACACCGGCGCCAATTTTCTCGCCAGTAACCGAGCGCTCCTCGGCGCCTACGACCCGAAGCGGCGACTGGCCCAAGGTTGGTCAATCGTGACCAACCGCGACGGCACGGTCGTGAAGTCACTGACGGAGGTCACCGTGGGCGACGGCGTGTCGGTCCTGGTGAGCGACGGATCGTTTGAATCTACTGTGAATGGAAAGACTGGAGCATTGTCATGAGCACTGTCGGTGATTGGAACGACGCGGCCAAGGAGCTCGACGCCATCGTCGCGTCCTTCGATGAGGGCGAGGTCTCGGTCGACGAACTCTTCGCGAAGCTCGAACGCGCGACCGCGATCATTGAGACCCTGGAGGCCCGACTCGACGCGACGAAAGCGAAGGTCGACGAGCTGGCGCCTCGGTTGTCGAAGGTTCTCGAAGGCGAATGACCGATCGTTTCTACTTTCGCCAACTGTTGAGCGGTCTCGATTTCGCCCTCGACGACACCGTCGCTGAGCAGATGGTCAACTTCGTGTACGCCTTCGGGGACCGCGAGACCAGCGAGGCCGTTTTAGTGGACCCGGCCTATCGACCGGCCGAACTTATTGACCTGGTCGAGGCCGATGGGATGCACGTGCGTGGGGTGTTCGCGACGCACTATCACCCCGATCACGTGGGGGGCAATCTCGGCGGTCGCGCCCAGATTGACGGCATCGTCGAGATGCTCGAGCGCGTCGACGTCCCGATTCACGTGCAGGCCGACGAAGTGGAGTGGGTGACCAAGGTCACGGGGGTCGGCGAAGACTCCCTCGTGGCACACGCCGCGGGCGACGTGGTCACGGTCGGTGGCTTCGAGGTCTCGTTGATCCACACGCCGGGACACACGCCGGGAAGTCAGTGTCTTCTCGTGAACGGACGACTGATCAGTGGCGACACGTTGTTCCTCGATGGTTGTGGCCGCACCGATCTCCCCGGATCGGACCCCGAACAGATGTACCGGACGTTGACCCATCGCCTCTCGGACATCTCGGATGACACGATCCTCTTTCCCGGTCACCTCTACTCGGCCGACCCCAGCGCGCCAATGGGTGACGTGCGTCGACACAATCGCGCCCTCGTCCCGGCCAGCGCCGAACAGTGGCTCGCGATGTTCGCGGGCTGATGGTACTGCAGAGCTCGGACCACGTCGTCATCGTTGGTTCGGGGTTCGGGGGATGGCGTCTCGTGGAGGCACTGCGACGCGAAGGCTTCGATGGCGCCATCACACTGCTCGGTGAGGAGGACTACGCGCCCTACGATCGACCACCGCTGTCGAAACAGGTTCTCGCGGGCAAGTGGGACGTCGAACGCGCCACGCTGGCGACGCCGGAAAAGATCGCTGAGACCGACGTGGATCTCCGTCTCGGCGCGCGCGCCACTTCGCTCGACGTCGAGGCGTATTCGGTCGAACTCGAGGACGGCTCGCGGGTCGAGGGTACGCACGTCGTGATTGCGACGGGCACGCGGGCCCGCCGACTCCCGTACAGCGCCGACGCCGACATCCTCATGCTTCGAAATCGCGAGGACGAGTTGCGGATGCGACTCGAACTGGATCGACTCGGCCCGGGTCGCGTGATCGCCGTCATCGGTGGCGGTTTCATCGGCGCCGAGGTGGCCACCCAACTGAAGAGTCGCGGATTCGTGCCGATCGTGCTCGAAGCCCTGCAGCGACCCCTCATCGGCGTCCTCGGACCGGACGTCTCGTCGTGGCTCGAGCGACTCGCGTCCGACGCGCAGATCGAACTTCGCAGTGGCCAGCACATCGACGATGTCGAAGGCGAGGACGAAGGATTCAGCGTTCGTTTCGCCGACGCCAGCCGACTGCGGGCCGACGCGGTCGTCGTGGGCGCCGGTGCATTGCCGAACTTCGAATGGCTCGAAGGCTCGGGACTGACGTTGGATAACGGCGTGGTCGTCGATGAGAACCTCCTCGCGCGCGAGCGCATCGCCGCGATCGGCGACGTCGCGCGATTCAGTTGGCCCAACGTGATGGGCGAGGAACTCGTACGAATCGAACACTGGGAAGTGTCGAACGGACACGCGAACTCGTTGGCTCATTACTGGATGACGGGCGAAGGATCTCGCGCATTGATGGTGCCGTACTTCTGGTCCGATCAGTACGGCAAGAAGATTCAGATGTTGGGCCATCCGAGGCCGGACGACGACGTGGTGCAAGTGAGCGGAAGCCCCGACGAGGGGAAGTGGCTCGCACTCTATTCGCGCGACGGCGTCGTGACCGGAATCGTCGCACTATCCCATCCTCGGGCGCTCATGTTGTCCAAGCACCTACTGGAAGCACCGTCGACGCTCGAGTCGGCGCTCGACGACTCGCCCTGGATGAGTTAGAACTCGACCGAGCTCAGTTCCGGAATCGTCCTCTCGACGCGCGCCACGAGCGAGGCCCACTCGTCGCGACGGCGCCGGCGAGCGCCGTCGTCGATCGCCGGCGTCAGCACGATCGACGGCGACCAGAGTCCTTCGACGTCGTCGATCGAGAGAGCGCCGCAGCCCACGAGGGCCATAAGTCCCGCACCGCGAGTCGTGGCCTCACGCTCGGACGACACCGCGACACGCAGACCCGTGAAGTCCGCGAGGCACTGGACTAAGAACCGGTTGTCGCTCATGCCGCCGTCGACGCGAATCTCCTCGAGTGTCTGTCCGGTCTCTTCATGGGCGGCGTCCACGAGGTCCGCACCACGTTGGGCGATGCCTTCGAGGACCGCGCGGACCATGTGCGCTTTCGTCGAACCACGAGTGATCCCGAAGAAGCCACCGCGCGCGCCGAAGTCCCACTGCGGCGTGCCGAGCCCGGAGAGGGCCGGCACGAACGTCACGCCCTCGGTTGAAGGGACCGACATCGCGAGGGACTGCGTCTCGTCGGCGTTGGTGATCAGACCGAGGTCGTCGCGGAGCCACTCGATGCACGCACCGGCCGAGAGCACGATTCCCTCGATGCCCCAGATGAGTTCGTGCTCGACGCTGCGAAGCACGACGGGAAAGCACCCGGAGGGAAATCTCGTCATTCGATCGGGCCCCTTGCTCCCACGAACCATGTCCAACATCGCTCCGGTACCGAAGGTGATCTTGGCGCCGCGAGTCACGCACGACTGACCGAAGAGCGACGCCGGTTGGTCGCCGACCATGGCGGTGATCAATGGCGCGCCGGGTAGCGAGGTGGCGTGGCCGATGCGGCCCATCGTGTCGACGATCGCGGGCATCATGGCCGGGTCGAGACCGAGCACGGCGAGGGCGTGCCGGTCCCACTCTTCGACGCCGAGTGCGACGAGGCCGTTGACACCGGCATTGGAGCGATCAGTCACGTGCAGGGTGCCGCCGCTCAGGTTCCACGCCAACCACGTCTCGATCGTGGCGAATCGAAGCTCGCGCGAATCGCGGCCCGACTGTTGCACCAGCCAGCGCGCCTTGGTCGCCGACTGGTTGGGCGCCAATCGCAGACCTTCGCCCTGCAGCACCAAACAGTCGATCACGGTGCGAAGGTCCTGCCACCCGAGGGCGGGACCAACCGGAACACCGGTCACTGGGTCAAAGACGATCGTGGTCGCGCGCTGATTGGTGATGCCCACGACGTCGGCGCCGCCGGCGTCGTTCAACGTGTTCGTCGCTAACTCGAGCGCGAGTCGAGCGATCTCAACACCGTCGAGCTCCACTTCACCGGGATGTGGCGTCGTCAGGCTCAGTCGCTGCCGGTGCGCGTGGGTGACTTTCCCGTCGGTGTCGACGATCGCCGTTCGGATCGAAGAGGTGCCAACGTCAATGGCGAGGGCCCTCACCAGGGCGCGCCGCCGAGTCCCAGCACGCCGGGGTTCAAGATGTTCTCGGGGTCGAGCATCTTCTTCAGGTCCTGAAGCACGCTGAACCCGCCGCCGAGTGCTTCGGGGACGAAGCGCGCGCGGTTGCGACCGACGCCGTGATGATGGCTGAGCGCGCCGCCGTGGCGCAATACCACCTCGGTCACACATTCCCACGCGCGACGATAGAGACCGGTCACGTCGTCCTCGGGTCGCGCCGCGAACGTGAAGTAGAGGCACGCACCATCGAGATAGGCGTGTGATTGGTGAACCGACGCCACGGAGATGTCGGGCATCTGCGCCAGCGCGTCGATCACCGCACGACGCATCGCGGGCAGTGTCGCCCACATGCCGGCGACTTCGATGGTGTCAACGACGTAGCCGCGCTCCCACAGTGGCGCCAATGCGCCAACGTCATTGCGGTGTTCGAGCCATCTCGCCACGAGGTCCGCGTCAAGGGCCGTGGCCTCGCCGCACTCCTCAGCGACGATCCGCATCGTCGCCTCGACCAAGTACGAATCGCCTTCATCGAGCACGATCAACGCACAGGACTCCTCGTCGAAGTTCCTCTCGGACTCGCTTTCGTCGTAGAGGCGCAGAACGGCCGGCCGCGCGTCTCGCTGCATGATCCGGCGACAGGCGTCGAGTCCGTCATCAAAGTTCGAGAAACCGTAGGCCGCTCGCCGCTCGCTCTTCGGTGCGGGGTGCATCACGAGCGTCGCACGCGTGATCACGCCGAGCGCGCCCTCGGAGCCGATGAACAGTTGCATGAGGTCCGGGCCCACGGCCTGACGCGGGGCTCGCCCAGCGAGTTCCACACTCTCGCCACTGGCGAGCACGACGCTCATGCCGCGCACGATGTCTTCGATCTTCCCGTAGCGATTGGAGTACTGGCCGGCCCCGCGACAGGCGATCCAGCCGCCGACGGTCGCGAGTTCGAACGACTGGGGGAAGTGCCCGACGGTCCAGCCCGACTGCGCCACCGCTCGTTCGAGGTCTGGACCGAAGACACCGGCCTCGACGCTGACGGTGCCCGACACCGTGTCGACGTCGAGCACTCGGTCGAGTCCGGTCATGTCGAGCGCGATAGCCCCTTCGGGAGCGACGGCGCCCCCCACGACACTCGAGCGTCCACCTTGGGCGGTGACCGCGACGCGGTGCTTCGATGCCACCTCGAGCACTCGGCTCACGTCCTCGCCCGACGTCGGTCGAACGACGACGCCGGGCCATCGGGGAACGCGACCGTTCGCGACGTCCGGAATCGAGAGCGGCCACCAATCGCGTCCGTGATCGGCTCGAACGTCGGTGCTGGTGTCGAAGTCAACGCCCGCCTTGGTGAGATCGGTCAGCAGTTCGGGTACCGCGAGTGTTGAGGGATCGTCGGAGAATGGTCCCGACGGATACTCATTCGGCATCGTCGGACGGGTCACCGTTGCACTCTACAAAGTGAGACCGGCGGCGCCGAACTCGCGACGTACCAGCGATTCGTAGGCGTCGAGTTCGCGCTGCACGTCCTCGTCGCTCCAGCCCAGGTCCGCGGCGACGAGCGCGGCGACTCGCGCCGCGCCGTTGAGCGTGGCGCGCGCGTCGTGCAGGTGCGCGCGCGTGCGGCGCGTCAACAGGTCGATCAACGACGTCGCCATCTCGAAACGAACGGAAAAGACGAATTCGGCCCCGACGTAGGGCTGTCCTTCGATCGGGTACTCGCCGAGCGCACCGTCGCCCGCGATCATGTCGAGGATCACTCGCGCGTCCTCGCCGAATCGTTCGTAGAGGTGTCGCTCTCGTTCGGACGTCCCTCGCCACGGTCCCACGCCGTGGAAACGTAGATTCTTCGTTCGCACTGCTTTGAGACCGGGCACGTAAGGGCGAAGGGCGTCGACCGTGTCTTCGGCCATTTGTCGGTACGTCGTCCATTTGCCGCCGGTGATGTGCACGACACCGTCGTGCGAGTCGGTCACCTGGTGTCGACGCGAGAGGTCGGCCGTTCGCTCCTTCAACACTTTGCCCTTCACCGGAGCGAGCAGCGGCCGCAGCCCGGCCCAGACGCCGGTGACGTCACTCGTGGCGAGGTTCGACGAGGTCGACGCGTTGACGGCGTCGAGCAGGTACGCGACGTCCTCGGGGGTGCAGTGTGGTTCGTCGAACGCTCCGTCGTAGGCCGTGTCGGTCGTGCCGATGTACGTGAACGCCGCGTCCTCGAAGGGCACGACGAAAATACTGCGCCGGTCGCCCGGAACACTCAATACCGCCGCGACGTCGGCCGGGAGGCGCTCGCGCGCCACGCTGAGGTGCACGCCCTTGGCCGGGGTTATACGGTGCGACGCCTCGTGCTCGGTGATTGAGAACACGTCGTCAGCCCAAACCCCGGTCGCGTTCACGACCGCCGTGGTCGCGATGGAGAGTGAGGTATCGCTGAGCGTGTCGCGCGCCACGACCGCGTTGACGCGTCCCGAGGCGTCGTGGCCAATGTCGACGCACCGCAGATACGTCGCGACGTCGGCGTTGAAGTCCAGCGCGGCGGTCTTCGCGAGGGCGAGCGCGACTCGGGCGTCGTCGCCTCGAGCGTCGAAATAGAGGAATCCCGCGACGAGCCGATCGGTGTTGAGCGTCGGCAAGTACTCGAGCGCTTGCTCGCGAGTGATCTTGCGATGACGCTGTCCGATGCGCCAGGCCCCGCTGAGTTCGTAGATTCGAAGCGCCGTCGAGTAGCCCTTCACCAGTGCTTTCGACGCGACGCCATTGCGACCGAAGAGGGGAACGAGGAAGGGGAGTGGTCGCACGAGGAACGGGGCGTTCTCGAGGAGTCGCTGGCGTTCGCGCAGGTTCTCATAGACCAGGCGGAACTCACGTTGTTGCAGATAACGAAGACCGCCGTGGACCATCTTCGAGGACTTCGAGCTCGTTCCCGAAGCGACGTCCCCGCCGTCGATCAAGGCGACGCGCAGTCCCCGTGAGGCCGCGTCGAGCGCGACGCCCGCCCCGGTCATGCCGGCACCCACGACCACGAGGTCGTAGGTCGAATGAGCCATCGATTCGAGCGCGCGCTCGCGTTGAAAGGTGGCCACGGAACCATGCTTACACAGCGACCGGGCTACCTTAAAAGGCATGGACTTCCAACTTTCCGATGAGCTTCTCGGGCTACAACAGAGTGTGCGACGGCTGGCGCAGGACAAGATCAAGCCCCGAGCCCGAGGGATCGACACGACGGGAGAGTACCCCCAGGACCTCTTCGATGAGTTCCGCAAGGCCGATCTCCTCGGTCTTTGCATTCCGGAGGAGTACGGCGGCTCGGGCGCCGGGATCATGGGCCTGGCGCTGACGATTGAAGAGGTCACGAAGTACTCCAACGTGCTCGGCCTGATGCTGCTCCTCACGAGACTGCCGACGGGGCCGATCATGATCGCGGGCACCGAAGAACAGAAGCAGCGCTACCTCCCGGGTATCGCCGGGGGTACCCATCGAGCCGCGTTCTGTCTTTCCGAGCCGGGCGCCGGTTCCGACGTCGCGGGAATGCAGACTCGGGCCACTGAGGACGGCGCGGGTGGCTACGTACTGAACGGCACGAAATGTTGGATCTCGGGCGGGATGCAGGCCGACTGGTTCGTCGTCTTCGCCAAGACCGGTGATCCGGCGTCGCGACTCCACACGAACATCGGCGCCTTCATCGTCGACGCCGACAGTTCGGGTGTGACGCGACCGCGCGTCGACAAGAAGATGGGCGTCAAAGGAATCGACACCACCGAAATCGTCTTCACTGACGTGAAGGTCCCGGCGACTCAGGTGATCGGTGGAGGCTTCGCTCTCGTCATGCAGTCACTCAACGCCATGCGACCGATCGTGGCGGCGCGAGGACTGGGCCTCGCCGAGGGCGCGTTGATGTACGCGACGGAGTACGTGAAGAGTCGCGCGGCCTTCGGCAAGACGATCGCGGAGTTCCAGGGGATTCAGTGGGAGATCGCCAAGTGCGCGACCGAGATCGAGGCGGCACGACTGCTCACGTATCGTGGCGCGTGGCTGGCCGACCAGGGCTGCTTCACCAAGGAGTACGTGCCGATGCTCTCGATGTGCAAGTACTACGCCTCGGAAGTTGCGGTGAAGGCCTCCGGCCTGGCGGTGCAGCTCCTCGGCGCTGCGGGGTACATGGAAGAGCACCCGACTGAGATGTTCTATCGCGACGCTCGTCAACTGACCATCGTCGAAGGCACTAGCCAGATCCAACTCGGCCTCATCGCCAAGGGCGTGCTCGGTCATGACCTGTGGTGGGACTGACGAAGTGAGCGGTCCCCTTGACGGATTGAAGGTCGTCGAGTTGGCGGGGATTGGTCCGAGTCCTTACGCCTGCATGTTATTGGCCGACCTGGGCGCGGACGTCTTGCGCATCGAACGAGGCGACGCCGACGCCGACCACGAAACGACCTGGGAGATCCTCAACCGTTCGCGACCGTCGGTCGCGGTCGATCTTAAGAACGCCGCCGGTCGTGACCTCGTGCTCGAGCTCTGCGAACAGGCCGACGTGCTCATCGAGGGATTCCGGCCGGGCGTGACCGAACGCCTCGGACTCGGACCCGAGGACGTCGCGGCTCGAAATCCCCGCTTGGTCTATGGACGGATGACGGGATATGGACAAATCGGGCCGAACGCGCAACGCGCCGGGCACGACATCAACTACATCGCGGTCTCCGGAGCGTTGTGGCCAATGGGCCGCCAGGGCGAAGCACCGGTACCGCCGCTCAATCTCGTTGGCGACTTCGGCGGGGGGTCACTGTTCCTCGTCTTTGGCGTCGTGGCGGCCGTGCTCTGTGCGCGCACGACCGGTGAAGGTCAGGTCGTCGATGCCGCGATGGTCGACGGCTCGGCCTCATTGATGTCGCTGAGTCACGCCCTCATGAACGCCGGCTTCTGGCACGAAGAGCGCGGGGCCAATCTGCTCGACACCGGCGCTCCGTTTTACGAGGTCTACCGGACCAAGGACGGTCGGTACGTCGCGGTCGGTGCCATCGAAGCCAAGTTCTTCCAAGAACTCCTCATCGGTCTGGGTATCAAGGGCAGCGAACTGCCCGCGCAATTCGATCGAGAGTCGTGGCCCGCGATGAAGGAACTCTTCGCGGCGAAGTTCCGAGAGAAGACGCGCGACGAGTGGACCGAGATCTTCGAAGGCGTCGACGCCTGCGTGACTCCGGTATTGACGCCGCGCGAGGCGGCGCGACATCGCTACAACACCGATCGTGACGTGTTCTCCGTCGAGGGTGACATCCAACCGCAGCCCGCGCCGCGATTCTCCAAGACGCCGGGGTCAATCGGGCGATCGCCGGGCAAGGCGGGCTCGGGCACGCGTGAGGGGCTTCTCAGTTGGGGAATCGACGAACAACGCCAAGCGGTGCTGCGCGCCGAGGGCGCGTTTGGTTAGATATTGACGACGGGACAGGTCAAGGTACGGGTAATCCCGGGAACCTTTTGGATCGCACCGACGATGAACTTGCCGAGGTCATCGACACTTTCGGCCTCGCAGCGCACAATCACGTCGTAGGGACCGGTCACTTCAAAGGACTCCAGCACGCCGGACACGGCACGGGTCGCGAGCACGACGGCCTCGCTCGAGCCAATTTCGGACTGAATCAAGATGTACGCCTGAACTCCCATGGAGGACCTTTCGTTTCAAGTCCCTCCATATTGCCCGATTCGCAATGACCGGCGCTAATCCTCTCGGAAGCGCTTGCCGATGTGCCACTGGAAGCAGTAGTCGCAGCGATAGCTGTTGAGGTCGACGCCGTTCAGTGTCCACGCCAACTGCGCCGCGCTCTTCGCCTCACTCTCGGTGCGGTACGAATTCTTCGGCAGGCCGTCGCGGTTGAAGTGCGACGCCACGCGCCCGAGGGGCTTCGTGACCGGTTTCGCGGGACGCCGTCGTCTCATGGAACCTGAGAATAACGACTTCACTATTGTTTCAAGCATGTCCTCGAAGATCGAGACCGAACAGATAGTCACCTCGTCGACGCAGGTCGATGATGAGGACCACGAGCGATTCACCCACATCGTCCTCGAGGGCTACACGCCCAAAGACGGCGAGTTCGTCGCGCTGGACAACTCGGTCGTCGGCGCGATGATCAACGCGACGCCCGTGATGGCGCTCTGCGGCAAAGTCTGGGTACCGGGACGTGATCCTCAGAAATACCCGATCTGTCCGACGTGCAAAGAGATTGCGCAGTCCATGGGATGGTCGCTGCCGTCGAATTAGACGTCGGACCACCCTTCGCCCGTAGGCTCATCATCCATGACGCGCGCTCTCGTCCTTCGACACCACCTCGAGGACCACTCCGGTCTCATTGGTGAAGCGTTTGAATCGCGCGGTTACGAGATCGACCTGCGAATGATGAACGAGGAGAGCGCGACACCGTCGCTGGAGGGTTACGACGTCTTCGTCATCCTGGGATCCAAGAGCGCGGTCTACGACAAAGAGGTCGAGCAGGCGTGGTTCGGCCGCGAGATCGAGTTGATCGCCGAAGCCGAGCGACGTGACATCCCGGTCTTCGGCATCTGTTTCGGAGCCCAGGCGCTCTGTCTTTATCACGGGGGAGTCGTCGAGCGCTCGAACGAGCCCGAGATTGGTTGGTACGAGATCGACGAGCGTAACGATTCGGGTGTCGCCACCGGACCGTGGTTCGAATTCCACTTCGACCACTGCCAGCTCCCCGACGGTGCGCAACTCTGGGCGACGTCGCCGCGCGCGGTGCAGGCCTTCTGCGTCGGTCGCAACGTGGGCGTGCAGTTCCATCCAGAGATCGATCACCTCCAACTCAAAGACTGGTTCGCCAGCGGCATCGAAGAGGCCCGTGACTTCGGTGTCGACGTCGAGGCACTGATCGAGCAAACGAAACTGGAGACGCCCGCGGCGCGCGAACGCGCCCTCGACCTCGTCGACCTCTTTTTGACGCACATCAAGAACTAGTTGTCCGTCACCACGAGGCGTCACTCAACATCGACGCGCGGGACGCGTCGGTAGGCTGCAGTGGTGAGTAGCGAGAATGTGGACCAGATCTCCGGCCCCGTGCGGCTCGAGCGACCAGCGACGGGAGGTGCGGTCGGACGTCTGGATGACGGTCGCGTGGTCTTCGTGCGCCACGGACTTCCGGAGGAAGTGGTTCGCGTCGCCATCACGGAATCGACGTCGAAGTTCTCGCGCGGCGACGCCGTCGAGGTCCTGAAAGCCAGTCCCGATCGAGTGACGCCGCCGTGTCGTTACGCCCATCCCGGTGGATGTGGGGGCTGTGACCTCCAGGAGGCGTCCACGTCGGCCCAGGTCTCCTGGAAATCGTCGTTAGTCGCCGAGCACCTACGAAGGATCGCCGGAGTTGAATACGAGTTCACGGTGACCCAGCCCGCGAGTGATCCTCAGGGCTCGCGCACTCGACTTCGCTGCGCGGTCGACGATGACGGGAAACTCGCGTTGCGCGTGGCGCGTTCTCACGACCTGATCGCCCTCGACGCGTGCTGGATCTCCAATCGGACCTTCACGCCAGCGTTCGGCGCCAGGTGGCACGGCGCCGAAGAGGTGGAACTGCGAGCCGTCGGTGACGGCGATCCCTTCGCGGTGGTGCGACGGCTCACTCCGCGAGGCACGATGCACGAGCTCTGTTCATTGCGGGGCGAACCGCTCGAGCCCTCGACGCACTCTCGTGTCGACGTACGCGGTCACGTGTTCAGCGTCGGTCCTCGATCATTCTGGCAATCGCATCGCGACGCGCCCGCGTTGTTGCTCGACACGGTCCTTGAAATGGCTGCAGCGCAGGTCGATGACCACGTCACCGACCTCTTCAGTGGCGTCGGACTCTTCTCGGTACCTCTCGCCAAGGTCGTTGGTCCGGGAGGGCGCGTGACGGCGGTGGAGTCCTCGCCGTACGCGGTGCGCGACGCTCGACTCAACGCGGAAGGTTTTCGCACGGTGAAGGTTCGAGAGTGGTCGGTCACGCCTCGATCGGTCAACGACGCCGTCGCCGAGGGCGATGTCGTCGTGCTGGACCCGCCACGAGGCGGGCTGGCCAAAGGGGTGGCCGAAACCTTGGTACGACGCCGTCCCCGACGCGTGGTCTACGTCTCGTGCGACGCGGCCACATTTGCCCGTGACCTCAAGATCTTGCTCGCCGGCGGCTTCA
>Ga0182030_10002503_pt1 | contig 38970 bp, 36 predicted proteins | sample 812S3MmetaG_FD_121299 | JGI IMG/M metagenome (GOLD analysis project Ga0182030, IMG submission 121299) | Permafrost microbial communities from Stordalen Mire, Sweden - 812S3M metaG (Illumina Assembly) | ecosystem: Environmental > Terrestrial > Soil > Wetlands > Permafrost | place: Sweden...
CGCGGCATTGCGGCAACCATCGAGGAGCTGCTGCTGTCGAGCGAGTACATTCTGTCGGGCGGCAACTACGACGTGATCCTGTGCGAGCGCGGGATCAGGACGTATGAGACGTCGACGCGCAACACGATGGATATCTCCGCCATTCCGGTGATTCACAAGCTGTCGCATCTGCCCATCATTGGCGATCCCTCGCATGGGACGGGGCGGCGGGATATGGTGCCGGCGATGGCCAAGGCAGCGGTGGCAGCGGGCGCGGATGCGATCATCGTGGAGATCCATCCCAATGCGGACAAGGCGGCTTCCGACGCGGCGCAGACGCTTTACTTCGATCAGTTTGAGAAGCTGGTGAAGGAGCTGCGGGTGATTGCGGAGGCGGTGGGGCGAACGCTGTAAGTGGGCTCGTCTGGGGTTTGTGATCTCCCATCCTTTCGCGATGAGACTGCGAAAGGATGGGGCACCCGGCGTGATTGGGTTCGTGGTTTCCCGCCCATTCGCGATAAGGCCGCGAAAGGACGGGGCACGGGAGTGTTTGCTCCCGCCAGAAGAGGTCCGTTTCCGGGGCGGATTTGACTCGAAAGGACCGATGATCGAGCGCATTGCGATTCTGGGGACGGGACTGCTGGGGACTTCGGCGGGGCTGGGGCTGCGCGCGGCTGGTTTCACGGGGTCGATCACCGGCTGGAACCGCGGTGCTCAGGGAGCAGAGACTGCGCTCAAGATGGGCGCGGTGGATGCGGTTGCCGCCGATCCTCTGCAGGCGGCGGTGGAGAGCCAGGTGGTACTGCTGGCGGTACCGATCTACGCCACCTTGGACTGGATGGAAAAGCTGGCGCCGGTGCTTGGTCCCGGCCATCTAGTCACCGATGTGGGCAGCACCAAGGCGCAGATTACGGCGGCGGCTTCACGGCTTTTCAATACCCCGGAGCGGGCCGGGTTTCTGCCTGGGCATCCGATGGCCGGCAAGGAGCGCGGCGGGGCTGCGCTGGGCGATGCGGAGCTGTTTCGCGGGGCGGTATGGCTGTTTACGGCCGACCCTGAATGGGAGTTGTCGGCGCGGTCGGCGGCGCTGGCCGAGGAGTGGCGCGGCTGGGTGCGGGCCATGGGAGCCAAGACGCTCGATCTAGATGCGGCGCGGCATGACGAGCTGGTGGGATGGGTGAGCCATCTGCCGCAGTTTGTGGCTACGGCGCTGAGCGCGCTGCTGGAAGAGGAAGTGGGGGACGCGCCCGAACTCAAGGATGTGGGCGGCCGGGCGCTGCGGGAGATGACGCGGCTGGGAGCCAGTCCTTACTCGATGTGGCGGGATATTGCTTACACAAACACGGAAGCCGTTCAAGCCGCGCTCCATGCTTTGGAGCAGCGGCTCGCGCATCTGCGTGAGAACCTCAAGACTCCGGCGCTGCGGGATGAGTTTGAGCAGGCGAATCGGTTTCGTCGGGAGTAGTCGACAGGCAGAGGAGTTGCGAGTGCGGGTTCGTGGTTTCCCACCCTTTCGCGGTGAGGCTGCGAAGGATGGGGCGCCCGCACCTGTACCTTGAATCCACCACGCGGCGCATGCTCAGAAAACCTGAACCTTTGCGACCTTGCCGTTGAGGAACTTGACCACCCAGCGATGGCCGTCCCGGAGGTAATACCAGGTCTCGCGCAGGTTGTCGTCCGTCGAGTCGTCCAGCTTCTTTTGATCGGGATCGCCGGCGCTCCAAAGCACCATCTGGTAGGTCATGCCAGGGATAACGTCCTTGGCGCGGATGGCTTCCTGGAACTCGGGCGGCAGGCCCGCCACTTGAATCTTGTCGCGAATCTTACCGGTGTCAAGCATGCGGCCCAGAAGGGGCAGAAAGGCGTCGAGCTGGATGTCTTCGTCGCTCACGTCGCGGCCATAACGGAAGTTGATGCGCGACCCGCCGGCGCGCTTGAAGCCCGCGCCCTTCTTTTCGGCGTTCTTGCTGGCCCCGCGACCCTCGCCGCCGCCGCCCAGTTGGACCTCCACGCGGTCGCTGTCCACTTTGATATCGGTGATGGTCACCCACTCATCCCGTTCCACACCGACTCCTTTGTCCTTCAGGTACTTGCTTAGCTCCTTCAGATCGAGTCCGCGCTCGTCCAGTCGCTTTTCGCTCTTGGGATTCACGTAGAGGTCGAGGCCGTCCTTGTAGGCCGGCATGTCCAGGAGCGCCATCACATCTTTGCCCAGCAGGGCCTTGCTCAGGGCGGCCTTTGCCTGGTCGCCGGTTGAGGCAAACAGCAGGAATGGGGAAACGGGGAGAATCAGTGCAAACAAAACCATGAGGCGAAAGTTTGTACGGGCGTTCATCGTCCATCCTTCTGTGAGGTTGCCATCGGCTGTCACACTGCGGGCGCGGTCCAGGCGTTGGCCCAGGCTTCAAATCAACAAAATCAGGGAAGAATGGCATTGTGGCGGGAACGACACGTCCATGTCAAATGACTGCCAGGGGAGGGTAGCTCTGGACGGGGAGAAGGGGAGGGTGCGCTGTTTCCTGGGGGCTGCGGTTTCGCTGCTAGGCGGAGACCGGAGCCGCCGCCACCCGCGGGCGCGTGAAGGCGTACACGGCGCAACCGGCAAGCGGCAGCAGACAGCCAAGAGCGCAAACGCCGGGCCAGCCGAAGCGGCGCCAGAGCAGGCTGCCGGCGTAGGAGCCAAGAGCGCCGGCGGTGAAGTAGCAGATCATGTAGACCATGTTGAGACGGCTGCGGGCTTCCGGGTTAAGAGCATAGATGCGGGTCTGGTTGGAGACGTGTCCTGATTGGACCCCAACGTCGAGCAGGATGACGCCTGCGATGAGGCCGGCAAAGTGACGGCCGAAGAGGTAGAGAACGACAAATGACAGCAGCGTGATGAGCAGGGCGAAGAGGACGTTGCGGCGGGCGCCGTAGCGGTCGGCCAGGCGGCCCACGAAGGGCGCGCAGATGGCGCCGGCAGCTCCGACCAGGCCGAAGAGCCCGGCCACAGCGCTGCCATAGTGGTAGGGCGGCGTTTCGAGGAAGAAGACGAGGGTGGTCCAGAAGGCAGAGAAGGCGCAGAAGAGGATGGCGCTGAGCAGGGCAGCTTCGCGCAGGACGGGCTCTGTGCGAACCAGCACGACGGAGGAGTGGATGAGGCGCGGCCAGGAGAGCGTGAGAGTGGGTTTGCTGCGGGGCAGTCCGGCGCGGATGAGCAGAGCCATTACCAGCATGAGACCGGCGGCGATGAAGTAGATGGAGCGCCATCCGAAGGCCGCGCCGAGAAGGCCGCTGAAGGTGCGGGCCAGCAGGATGCCGAACAGCAGGCCGGAGAGCACCGAGCCCACAGCCACGCCGCGGCGCGCCGGCGAGGCCAGTTGCGCGGCGAAGGGGACGATGAGATGGACGGTTGAGGCGGCTATGCCGATGCCGAGGCTGGCGGCGGCCAGCCACAGGTACGACCGCGCAGTGGCCATCAAGGTTAAAAAGACTGATTCCGTTATGACCAGCGAGACAATGAGGCGCCGTCGCTCGTGGGTATCGCCGAGAGGCACAAAAAGGAACATGCCCAGTGCCGCGCCAAGCTGGGTAAGCATGGCCACGGCGCCGACCTGTGGGACGGAGATGCGGAAGGTGGCGGCTATGGAGGCAAGCAGCGGCTGAATGAAGTAGATGTTGGCCACTATGGCGCCGACGCTGAAGGCCATGAGGGCGATGTGTGCGGTGCTGATGTCGAGAGGGCTTTGCGCGACTGGTTCAGGCCCCAGTGAGGTCTTTTGGGAAAAGCGCATAGGACTATTGGAGTCGCGGGAGTGGATTCGCGGTGCAGAAGGAAATTTCGTTCAGAACAGATCGACGATGGGTGGAAAGGTGAGGAGCAGACTCAGGCCCAGCAGAATGAAGGCAGCGGCGCTAATACGTCCTACGGCTACTGTCTTGTTGCGCCAACGCATCTCGAGAACAATCCACACCCCGATCCAGAACAGGATTGCGACCGTGGTGACGCCGGAGAGAGCGCCCGTCGGGGTATAGAAAATGAGACCTTTCTTTACCAAAGCCGACTTGTCCGCGGCGACGGCCAGCGCGGCGAGAGCGAACAAGCCGATGCCTGCGGCAAGGATGGCTGCTGCTCCCGAACCGTTGGGAATCGCGGGCGCATTGACGGAATTCGCTGAGTTTTGTGGCATCATTTTTCGACTCCGGCACTGAGGTGGAAGTTGCGGCCGCCGTTGACGGGAGCTTGCTTGTCGATCAGTGCGCCGAACACGCCGGCAATGCCTGCCGAAAGAAACGACAAGGCAGTGAAGCCGAGCACAGCCGTGCGAAGCCTGGGGTGGTTCCTGAGGTCGCGGCCGTAACGGAGGAAGACAAAGGCGACCATGGTGATCGAAATCGGGGCAAACCAGGCGACGTGTTCCTTCCATTCCATGCCCAGCGAATGCCATCCGATGGTTTTTGGACTCGACATGAGCAAGCGCTGCGGAAACATTGCCAGATCGGACACGCCGGGTGGCGGCGCCGCTCGATACCACGGATACACGATATACGCGCCGCTGAGAACGGCAGCCCAGGCAAGCACAACCATCGCGATCAGATAGACCTTGAGAAATCGCTCGCGGCCGGCTGATGGCTCCGATCTATGGGCCCGGGTCGACCCAAAGTAGAGTTCGATGAACGCGCCGGAACAGGCGAGCAGATAAAGCGCGCCGAATCCCATGCCGTGCATCAAGGTCCAAAGGGCGCGTGATGTCATTTCCATAGACTGTTCCTCACCCGGATGTTAACCCCAACCGCGTTGCTCTCGTGGCTTCGAATCACTCGAACCGATTGCCGCTCATCGGCCCCTGCATCCATGCTGTTTTTGGTGCGTCCTTGTTGTCGTCTTTTCCCCATGTCCAGTACATGCCGGCGTAGGCGTAGTTCTCGGTTTGACCGGCGACGGAGTGGCCGTAGCAGAACAGGAACTGCTCGTTGGGGTTCCGCCTGAAGTGGTAATAGCCGCCGATGTCGATCATGGTGGAGCGCCCGGTTTGCGCAGCAGCATAGCCCTCTCGGCCGTGGGCAAAGACTTCGGCGCCCAACTCAAGCCGCTCGTTAAGCTCGCGCTTGATGAGCCAGCCGGTGTAAGGGAAATCGCGATAGCCGGTCTGCGGAACGACCTGGTAGCCACCGCCACCATCAAAGAGCCACTTCCCTTCGTTCTTTTGCAGCCACACGGGCAGCTTGTACCAGACCTTGCCGACGCCCAGACCGTTGTTGGCGTTGCCGGTGGGCATTTCAAACATGGTGAAGGTGCCGATTTGCGGAACGTGTTTGCTCTCCTTGATGATGGCCAGCTTCGCGCCCAACTCCATGTCGGTGAGTCCGAAGGCGCTTGGTCCCGTTCCGCCGGGCAGGTAGACGGGATTGTTCGAGGGGAAGACGCCGCCCCAGGGCAGGATGGCGTGCAATTGCACCCTGGGAATCGCGCCCCAGTTGAATTCGAATGCCGGTCCGGTGGAATCGATCTCCGCAGGCGTGCCGTCGACGCCGCCAAAGATATAGAACTCGTAGTGATGCAGGTCGACGGGGACTGGGTCGTCGGTTTGATAGGGCGGTCCTTGCGCCCGGAGTGGGGGCGCAGCAAGCAGAACCAGGAAGACTATGATTGCGAATACGGTGCTGCCGGAGGTAATTTTTGTCGTCATCGAAGCACCCGTACTCGCAGAAGGGATGTCGAATCCGCGGCGCAGTCAGATCTGATCGTGAACGGAATGTTGGCCGACGGGCTCCTCGGCGGTGGGGTGAGCGGCGGCTTCCTTGGCGGGGTCGATGGTGTGGAAGCCCTCGGCTTTGGCGGCCTCAAGCAGGTGGGGGCTGGCGGAGACAAAGATGATCTCGGTGTTCTGGAACATGTCGCGCGCGACCAGGGCGGCGGCGAGCTGCAAGGTGTCTGGCCAGCGCAGGCTGGTGCGATCCAGAAGCTGGCGGGCGCATTCGAGAACTGCCGGGTTGAGCGGCTCCTGCACCATGCGGGCGGCTTCAAGGCGAAGGATCTCAAGGGCGGCGGCGGCGTTTTCCGGGGTGATGTCGCCGCAGCGCTCGCGGCGGCGGATGGCGGCGTAGACCTCAAGCGGCGTAGAGGCGGAGATGAGCTTGCGGTTGTCCTCGACAGCCTCCATGAGGCGGATGAGTGCGTCGGTGCCCTGCTCCTGGACGAAGAGCTTGGCGAAGGCCGTGGACTCGAGGAAGTAACAGCTCACATGTTCCCCCGTTCCTCTTCAATGGCCTCGGCGATGGAGTCGCCATGGACGGCGACGGGATGGAAGCGCTGCGCCTCCTCGGGAATGCCTGCCTCGGCGCGGTTGAGGCGGATGGTGGTGGTGGGGTAAGCGGGCGTCTTGGGGTTGGCGATCTTGCTGGTGAGCACGACGCCGCGCTGGATGGCCTCGGCGAGAACGGCCTGGCGGGACTCGGGGTGCTGATTCCAGCGGTAAGCCTTGCGGGGCAGGAATGAGTCACGAAACCACTTGAGTGCGATGAAGGCGTGGCCGCCGCGCTCGGCTTCGGCGAGGGCGGAGCATAACTCCTTGACACGGGCGTCCAGATCGGCGGGGATCTGCGATTCCTGGCTGTCGTCCTCGTCGTCGTCCTCAGCGTGGCTGGTCACGGCGCTGGCCATGGCGCGGGGCGCGCGCACCGGACGGGGCGAGGCGGGCTCTCCATCGTCGGTGCGTTCGAAGTAGATGCGGACCTCATCTTCTTCCGGCGACCAGGATTCCGCCGAGGCGTTGCGGCGCTTGCTGCGGCCGTTTTCGCTGCATAACTCGACGATGGCCTGATAGCCGGGAGGAGCCAGAAAATGGAGAGCGCGAGCCAAGCCTGGATCGGAAGAAAAAGCCAATTCGTTGAGTGCTTCTTCAATAATTTCTTCGGCGTCGGGAACGCTGAGGCTGCTCACATCTACGCTGCTTGGTGCAGCTGCTATCGATTTCATATTTCTCTCCGCATGCCGCATATTCGCTGCCTGCGCCGTTCCGGGAGCCGGTTGGCCCTGTTCCGGAAAGGAAGATGATGATGCGCAAGAAGACGAAAGACGGCGGCTTCAGTTCTAGAATCGCACCCACTCCACACAGCATGGAATGAACAGATTTCAATGCACTTCCAATTTTCTAGAACGAGGGAAGTGGATTGGGCGCTCTAGTGACTCTCAGTGGTTCTGTAAGGGGAGATAGGCAAAAACTGGCTCATATACCAATAGGAGCCATCTTACGCCTGTCCTTTTAACCCTGCAAGGATTCGAGAAGCACCTGGGGCTAATCCCCGCGGCTCAAAGCTATGCATGTGCCAGTTTACTCGCTTCCGGAGCTCTGTCGTGTATCTAACATAGCAGCAAACGGAGGTGAATTCAGATCAGACTCCTGGTGCGGGAAAAGGTTATGCGAAAGTGCAGAATTTTTACGGGTGGCCGGAGTTCGTACAATGGAAGGCATGCGTCGTTGCCTGCCGCTTTTGATTCTCTGGATGTTTGCTTCAACTGGATTGCGCGCCGATACTCCAGCCTTCGATCTGTCCGGCCCCAAGGTTGACGTACACGTAAAGCGCGGAGAGATCTCGCTGCCCATCAGCCAGGTTCCCAGTCTGCAGCCCGGCGACCGGCTGTGGGTGCATCCCGACCTGCCGGAAAGCCAGTCAGCCCACTACGTTTTGATTGTGGCGTTTCTGCGCGGGGCTACCAATCCGCCGCCGGCGGAGTGGTTTACGCGGGTGGAGACGTGGAACCGGCAGGTGCGCGATGAGGGCGTGTTCATCACGGTTCCGGCGGAGGCGCAGCAGGCGCTGCTGTTCCTGGCGCCGGAGACGGGTGGGGACTTCAGCACCTTGCGCGCGGCGGTGCGCGGGCGGCCAGGCGCCTTTGTGCGCGCCGGGCAGGATCTGCAGGCCGCCAGCCTGGATCGCATGCGGCTCGAAGCTTATCTAGCCCAGATGCGCGGCACGCAGCCTACCGATCCCAAGGAACTGAAGGAGCGCACCGAGATGCTGGCGCGGAGCCTGGGCATCAAGGTGGATCAGCAGTGCTTTGACAAGCCAACCGATCAGCAGGCGCCCTGCCTGGTGCAGCACACGGATGGGCTGGTGCTGGACGACGCCAACACGCAGTCGATGGTGACGCAGTTGGCGAATGGGGCTACGGGCGACCTGATGAACCAGCTGAGTTATTCGACGCTCGCCGGAGCGGGCCAGTTCAGCCCGTATGTGGGCGCCATTCTCGATACGGCGCGGATTCTGTCGTCGCTGCATACGGCGCACTTCCAGTACATTCCGGCGCTGGCGCTGCCGACTAAAGACACGCTGAACCTGCGGCTGAATGTGCCGCCATCGTTTCGCGATCCCAAGTCGGTCGTGGTGGTGGCGCTGCCGCCGATTGCAGCTGTGAAACCGCCGCCGCTGCATCCGGTGAATCCTGAAGAAGAGTTCTGCGCGCAGAAGCCGAAGCTGGTGCTGCCGGCTGAAGGTGCGCCTGCAGTGTTCTCAAGTCAACTGGCTTATGACCTGGTGCTGCACGTTCAAGGCGAGGGGGGCGGGAAGGCTGCTTCGGTGGATATTCCACTGACCGCCGATCCAGCCGAGGGCGGCCTGGCGCCTGAGAATGCGATTCCTGCGCTGCCGGAGGGCGAACTCACGGCAGTGGTGCGGGGCAAGTGGGGCTTTGACGACTGGGAAGGCCCGCACTACAACCTTCATGCGGCACAGCCGGGCAAGTGGACGGTGGCCTCCGCAGACCAGTCGGCACTGGTGGTGGGGCGCGAGGATCAGCTGCACCTGAACGATGACAGCTCGGTGTGTGTGGATCATGTGGATGAGGTGACGGAGCACGGCAAGCCGGCCAAGCTGGAGTGGAAGTCTCCCAAGCCCGAAGTGCTGGATGTGGCGATGCCGATGAAGGACGCCGAGCCGGGGCCATTGACAGTGGAGATCTTCCAGTACGGACTGGAAGCTCCGCAGCGTCTGCCCTTGATTGCGTATGCTGAGGCCGCCTCGCTGGACCGGATGACGGTAAACGCGGGAGATTCAGAGGCCACGCTGAGCGGCACGCGGCTGGACGAGGTGGCCAAGGCGGAGCTCAATGGGATTCCGCTGAAGCCGGCCAAGCTGAGCCGTGTGGACGACGCTGACCAGCTCACCATGCACGCAAGCGCCTCAACGGCCAGTCTGGAACCGGGCCACGAATATACCGCAAAGGTGCAGTTGCAAGACGGGCGCGCGCTGAAGGTGCCGGTGACGGTGGACCCGCCGCGGCCGCAGATCGCGCTGCTGAACAAAGGGGTGCAGGAGTCGGGTTCGGCAACGTCTTCGCCGGGAGCCTCGCCCGTCCGGTTGGGCAGCCCTGACGACCTGCCGGTAGACGGGCGGCTGGTTTTCTTTGTGAAGTCGAAGGTGCCGGCGGATTTTCCGCGCGATGAAAAGATCGAGGTGGCGGCGGATGACGGCAGCTTCCGCACCATGCTGTCGCTGAGCGACTCGACTCTGATGCTGGAGGACGCCAAGACGGCCATGGGCACGGTGGAACCGCTGGCGCGCTTTGGCGGGTCGGCGTTTGGGCCGATCGAGGCGCGGGCTGTGTCGTCGGAAGGCGTGAGCGGCGACTGGCTGCCGCTGGGCACGCTGGTGCGGCTGCCGGGTTTAAAGGAACTGCGCTGCCCGCGGGCGGTGGCCAAGCCATGCATGCTGAGCGGGAGCAACCTGTTCCTGGCCACGGCGATCGGGCCGACGGCGGACTTCAACAATTCGACCGACATTCCGCCGGACTTTACCGGGATGCAGTTGACCGTGCCACATCCGGTGAGCGGGACGCTGTATGTAAAGCTGCGGGACGATCCGGCGACCGTGCAGACGGTGACGCTGCCGGTGACGCTGTCGAACATTGCGGCGTCGACCTTTCCCGCCGTGGTGCAGCAGCCGGTAACGCCTGCGCTGGCGCCTGCGCCGGGCAATGGTGTGCCGGCGGATGCGGCTCCGGATGCGGGGCAGCCATCGACGCAGCCGGCTCCTGCGCCCAAGCCGGACGCGCCGCCTAACCGCTGAGACTTCTGCGGAGGCTGGGTTGCCCGGCCCATGCTGATCGAGATCTGTGGTTTCCCGCCCATTCGCGATGGGGCTGCGAATGAACGGGCACGGGGCGTTGGTGGCTGGCCTGCTTTTCCCCGAAGGAGTTCGCAGACAGAAGGCGGGATTTCTGCTGAGGGATTCTTTGTCACGGGTTCACTGTGACGGTGAGGGTCTGCGACTGAACGATGCCGGTTTTGACGCCCGTGCCGGTGACCTGGACGGTGTAAGTACTGGTGCTGGGGCCGTTGAGATGGACGGAGGTGCAGCCGGTAGCCAACACGTGCGCGGCCAGCAGCAACAGCCACGCGGCAGCTTGAAAGCAGGCGTGGCGCTTGCGCAGCCGGGCGAAGATGCAGCCGAACAGGATGGCGAGCGGCAGGCAGAGGCCGGCTAGAATAGGCCGTGAGCCGGGCTGACCGTGGCTGCTGCTCAAGGCCGCTGCTGTCTGCGTGCTGGCGATGGTGAGCTGCGCCGTTCCTGTGCCGAGAATGGGAAGCGTCACGGACGGTCCGGCGAACTGGCAGGTGAGGTCGGCAGGCAGGTCTGCGCAGGCGAGCGTGACTGTGTCAGTGAATGAGCCGCTGGCCGCCAGGCTGACGGTGGCCGTGGCGGGTTGGCTGCTGGTCATGGTCAAGCTGGCAGGCGTGACGCTGAGCGAGAATGTGTTGGGCGGCGTGACGACCGAGATTCCAGTCGAGACGGAAGGGCTGTGCAGAGCGTCGCCGCCGTAGGACGCGACGATGATAGCCGTGCCGGGCGCGAGAGCTGGCGCGAAGGTGACAGCACCCGCCGGCCCCAACTGGGCTGTGCCGATGACGGCGGTTCCGATGAGGAAGGTGATGGTGCCGGTGGGCGCCGGGCCGCTGGCGGCGCTGACGGTGATGTCGAGCGGGGCCGGCGCTGCCGCAGCGGCTGAAGAAGACCGTGCAGCGGTGAGCGACGTGGTGGTAGGGATGGTGTCGACGACCTGGCTGATGGCTGCGGATGTGGATGCAGCATTGGCGGCATCGCCCGAGTAGACGGCCACGACCTGGTGCGAGCCAGGGGCCAGCGAAGCGGTGGTGAGCGCTGCCGAACCGGCGGCGTTGACGGCCGCTGAGCCAATGGATGCGCCATCGACAAGAAAGTTGATTGCGCCGGTGGGCGCGATGGTGGCGCCGGCAAGAGTCGCTGTGAAAGTAACAGCTGCGTCGGCGAGAGTGGGATCAGCCGACGAGACAACAGCGACCGAGATGGCTGCGAGTTGCACGGTCAGCGTGAGCGGCGCTGAGGCACTTGCGGATTCTGTGGCGCTGCCTGAAAAGGAAGCCGAAATCAAATGCGAGCCGGTGGCGAACGACTGGGTGAGAAGCGCGGTCCCAGCCGAGCCAAGCGGGGCAACGCCGAGCGAGGTGGTGACGCCCTTGAAGGTATCCGTGAATGCGATGGTTCCCGTTGGCTGGCCCTGTGCTTGCACAGGCTCGACTGCGGCGATGAGAGTGACGGGCGCGTTTGGAAACGCAGGATCGGGCGTGGCAGTCAGCGTGGTGGTGGTGGCCGCTGGCTGTGCGGGAATGACGATCTGCGTGACTGCCGCGGAGGTGCTGGGAGCGTTGGCTGCGTCGCCGAGGTAGACGGCGGTAATGGAGTGCGCGCCGATGGCCAGCGTGGAAGTGTTGAAGACGCCTGAGCCGGTGCCGCCGCTCAGATTGCCTCCGCCGATTTGCGTGCCGCCATCGAGGATGAGGAACGCGCCCGTGGGCGTGGGCGCCTGCGCGGCCTGCACAGTTACGGTGATGGCGACGGGCGTGTTGTGGATGGAAGGGCTGGGCGCGGATGTGACAGTGGTCGCCGAGCCTTGCTTGACGTCCTGCAAGATCATGACGGAGACGCTGCTTGAGACCTGGTGGGCCGCGTCGCCGCTGTATGTGGCGATGATCGAATGCGTTCCGGCGGTCAGCGCGGAGGTCGAGAAGGATGCTGCTCCGCCTGCGCTGAGCGTGATGGTGGCGAGGGTCGCGGAACCATCGGTAAATGTGACCGTGCCCTGTGGCTGCACACTGCCGCCACCGGAGGCCGCGACGGTTGCAGTGAATGTGACCTGCTGGCCGATGGCCGAGGGGTTGGCACTGGAGATGAGCGAGGTGCTTGTGCCTTCAAGCACCATCTGGCTGAGCGCTGCGGAGGTGCTGGCGGCATGGGCGTGATCGCCGCCGAACGACGCAGTGATGGAATGCACTCCGACCCCAAGTGTGGCGAGTTGCAGCGTGGCCGTGCCAGACGCGCTGACGGCGATGGGCGCGGAGAGAAGCGTGGCCCCGTCATAGAACGAGACGGCGCCGGTGAGGGCGCTGCCGGAAGAGACGGTTGCAATGAACGCTACCGCCTGGCCGAAGCCGGATGGGTTGAGCGAAGACGTAACCGCGGTGGTGGTCTGGCCTACAGCGATGGCGTTGCCGATCAGCTCAATGTCCAGCGGCGAGTTGGGCGTGGCCGAAGCCACGTATACGTGGCCGAGAAGTGGGTCGCCAACAGCAGTGGGAGCGAATCGAGCAGCGACGATGCAGTTGCCGTTGACGGCAAGCGGGGGCGGCCCAGCGGCGCAGGTTGTGGCGCTATCGACTGCCGCGTTGCTGTCTGGCGTGATGGACGCAAGATCGAGCGGTGCGTTGCCGTCGTTTTCGACGATGAGACTTTGCGGCGCGGACTGGCCGCCTTCGGAGACGGGTGACGCCGTGAAGTCGAGAATGCCGAAGTTGGACTGGATCTCGCGAATGCGGTTGTTGAGCGCGTCAGCGAAGTAGAGATTGGCTGCGCCGTCGAGCATGAGGCCAAACGGGCCGTAGATGCTGACCGCGTAGGGGCCGCCGCCGTTGTAAACATACACGCCGACATTGTTGCGGGCGATGGTGGAGATAATGCCGGTGGCGCCGCTGACCTTGCGGATGGCCACGTTGCCGGTGTCAGCGATGTAGACATTCCCGGCGGCATCGACGGCAACGCCGGAGGGCGCAAGCAGTTCCGCCGCGGCTGCCGGGCCGCCGTCGCCTGCGTAGCCAGGAGCGCCAACGCCGGCGTAGGTGGTGATGATGCTGGAAGCGCTGAGCACGCCGCCGGAGACAGCAACGACGCGGACAGCGTTGTTGCCGGAGTCAGGAATATACATGTTGCCGGCAGGATCGAAAGCGACGGCGAAGGGGTAGTTGAGGTCGGCCTGCGAGGCTGCTCCGCCGTAGCCGGAGTCTCCGCCGGCGCCGGTGGAGGGATCGGTATAGCCGCTGCCGGCAATGGTGGAGATGATGCCGGTGGCCGGATCGACGCGGCGGATGCGGTGATTGGCGGTGTCGGCGATGTAGAGATTGCCGCCGGCATCGACGGTCACGCCCATGGGCTGGTTGAGTGTGGCCGCAGTCGCAGGGCCGCCATCGCCGCTGGCGCCTTGCGCCCCGGTTCCGGCGATGGTGGAGATGATGCCGGTGGCGGCGCTGATCTCACGGATCGCGTTGTTGCCGGTGTCCGCGATGTAGACGTTGCCGGCGCCGTCGAGAGCAACGCCCCACGGGCTGTTGATGCTGACGGCGGGGTTGGTGGCGGCGAGGCCGTCGCCTGCATACGCCGCACTGCCGTTGCCGGCGATGGTGGAGATGATGCCGGTGACGGCGTCAACCTTGCGGATGCGATTGTGGCCGCGATCGGCGATGTACATGTTGCCAGCGCCGTCAAGGGCGATGCTCGAAGGATTGTCGAGCGGCGCGGCAATGGCGCTGCCGCCATCGAGAAGGGGAGGCGCGGAGAAGCCATTACCGGCCACAGGCAGAATGTTGCCGGTACGCAGCACGCCCAGACCGCCGATGCCCGCGCCGGAGATATATGCAGTACCGAGGACGCGCCGCGCGCCGTCAAGAAGGACGATTGCGCCGGAGCGCAGGCCGGGCCATGACGGCGTGAAGGCGACAGAGACGCTGCATGTGTCGCTGACGGCGAGCGTGGTCGATGCGCATGTATTGGCGCCGATGCCGGCCGCGAAGTCAAGCCCGCTGACGCCCTGGGTAAGGATTTCGACAGTGGCTACGGCGCCGGCAACACGCGCCTTCAAGAGGATGTTCTGCTCGCCGGCGGTCGTGCCCACGGGCTGCGCTCCCAGCGTAGAGGACTGTGCAGATGCTGCAAGCGAAGTGAAAAGAAGTGCGGTGAGAATGAATGTGTTCTCGATGCGCAGCAACCGCGAGCGCTTCATCCATGCTTTGTCGAAAGGGGCGAAGGGAGTGCTGCAATGAGTGCGCGAAGACCTTCTGTCGATACTCCCGCATTCGGGGATTGAACGCATGTGCGGCTCCAGAGAAGATCACTCGGGACGGAGCGAGTGGTTTCTCTTAGAGCATCGGCGTGACTGGAGTGAGCATGAAGCGCAGCCTCAGCGCGGGAGGCGATTGAATCTGCAAAAGCGTGGCAGAGATGGCGATTGCCAAGCGCCGGATGGTGGCGTCAGGCCGGAATACGCACTGAGCCGAACGGCTCAGTCAAACGATGGACAAAGTGCGAAGCTGGAAAAGATGTGCAAAGGTGGGACACCCACCGGAAATGCCAAGACCCTCCCAGCCGGGCACGAATTTGGCGCATGTTGCCAGTAGTGGGTCGCATTGAGGAAGAGGTTGCGCCAATGGATGGAAGATCGAGCAAGGATTTTAATACGACGAATTATCTAGGTAATGAGGGCGATGGTCGCAAGATTGTCCGCCTGAAAACCAAGCAACTGTTCTTTGCCCAGGGTGCGCCGGCGGATGCCATCTTCTTTCTGCAGACTGGCCGGGCCAAGCTGACGGTTGTGTCAAAAAGGGGCAAGGAAGCGACCGTCACGCTGCTGGCAGCGGGAGACTTCATCGGCGAAGAGGCTCTGACCTCTGTGAATGCGACGCGATCCGCGACGGCATCCGCGCTGGTGGCTTGCGTTGCCTTGAAGATTACCCGGGCGCAGATGATGCACGCGCTTCACGAAGACCACGCGTTGTCAAAATTCTTTCTGAATTTCATGCTGCTGCGCGGCATGCGAACGCAGGCGGACCTGGTAGACCAGCTCTTTAATTCCAGCGAACGAAGGCTGGCGCGTACGCTGCTGCTGATGGCGGATTTCGGCAAGCCCGGCGAGCCGATCACGCAGATTCCCACGGTCACGCAGGAGACGCTGGCGGAGCTGATCGGGACCACGCGTTCGAGGGTGAGCTTCTTCATGAACCGGTTCAGGAAGCTTGGCTATATCGAGTACAACGGACACATTCGCGTGAATCGTTTGCTTTTGAATGCAGTGCTGCGCGACCAACTGCCGGACCAGAATGCATCGCGACCCACGCTGCTGGATCCGCCGCCGAGCAAAGCTCGGAATGCGAGGCGCCAAGCTGGCTTGAAGGCCGGCCAGACGGAGCTACGCACGAGCGCACTTGCCCTCAGCCCGATGGATGGCATTTAGAACGGTACTGGCATGGCGGCTCAGTAAGCGATCTTGCTGGGCGAGGCGAGCCACGCGGCAAAGCTGGCCCAGGCTTCGTCCGGGAGCAGTTGTGCAGCGGGCAGCGTGCGCGCGGCCTGCGGCTTGCGAAACTCATCGTAGAGGAATGCGTCATCAAAGCCGGCACGTGCCGCATCGGCGGCGCTGGAGCCGTAGTAGATGGCGTCGAGGCGCGCCCAGTAGCTGGCGGCCAGGCACATCGGGCATGGCTCGCAACTGGTGTAGAGCTGACACCCGGCCAAGGTAAAGCCGCCCAGCGCGATGCACGCGGCGCGGATGGCGTTCACTTCTCCATGCGCGGTGGGATCGAACGTGGCCGTGACCGTGTTGACGCCCTCGCCGACGATCTTGCCGTCGCGCACGATGACGGCAGCGAATGGGCCGCCGGCGCCTGTCTCAACGTTGTGGACGGCGAGGGCGATAGCGCGGCGCAGGAACTCGGGGTTGGGCGTTGGGGAACCGGGCAACTTGCTCATGAGTTCTCTACTTCCTGAAGGCTGTCTACTTGCTTACTGCTTGCCTGAGGGGCGAAAGTAATCACAGTATGTCACAGGTTTTCAAATCGACCCGCGTGCTGACGGCGGAGGGGCTGCGTCCGGCGGCGCTGGTGGTGGATGCCGGACGCATTGTTGAGCTTCGCGGTGGGGACGACTTACCGGCCGGCTCAGCGACGAAGGACTTTGGCGACGCGGTGCTGCTGCCCGGCCTGGTGGATTCGCATGTACACATCAACGAGCCGGGGCGCACGGAGTGGGAAGGCTTTTGGACGGCCACGCGCGCGGCGGCTTCAGGCGGCGTGACCACGCTGGTGGATATGCCGCTGAACTGCGTGCCGGAGACGACGAATGTGGACGCGCTGGTGGCCAAGCGGGCAGCGGCGCAGGGTAAGACCTGGGTGGACTGGGCGGCCTGGGGCGGCGCGGTAACTGGGAATTCGGCGAACCTGCCGGGCCTTGTCGCAGCGGGAGTGCCGGGATTCAAGTGCTTCATGATTCACTCGGGGATTGAGGGGTTTCAGTGGGTGGACGAGGCGGAGTTGTGTGCCGCCTTGGCAAAGCTCAAGGGAACAGGATTGCCGTTGCTGGCGCATGCTGAGGTTGCGCCGCCGGTGGAGGCTGCGACTGATGAACTCAATGCGGCGGACGCCGATTGGCGAAGGTATGCGACCTATCTAGCTTCACGCCCCGATGCGGCGGAGGTTGAGGCCGTCGTGATCTTGATTCGGCTGGCGGAGGAGTTCGAAACGCCGATTCATGTTGTGCATCTGGCCAGCGCGCTGGCACTGCCAATGCTGGCTGCGGCGCGCGGGCGCGGCGTGCCCATCACGGTGGAGACGTGCGTGCAGTATCTCTGGTTCGCGGCGGAAGAGATTCCCGATGGGGCCACGGAATTTAAATGCGCGCCGCCGATTCGCGGGAAGGCCAATCGCGATGCGCTGTGGGCCGCGCTTGACGAGGGATTGATTGACATGGTGGCGACAGACCATTCGCCCTGTCCGCCGGCGATGAAGCAGTGTGAGGAAGGACGCTGGGACCTTGCCTGGGGCGGTATTGCGAGCCTGGGGCTGGCGCTGCCGGTGATGGCGACGGCGCTTGCCCAGCGTGGATTTGGAGCGGAAGAGACTGTGAAGCGCGTGGCGGCATGGATGGCTGCGGGACCGGCGCGTCTGGCGGGATTGACGGGACGGAAGGGCGCGCTGACAGTGGGCGCGGATGCGGACTTTGTGGTGTTCGATCCGGATGTTGCGTGGACCGTTGCGGAACAGGACTTGCACTTCCGGCACAAGCTGTCGCCGTACCTGGGCGCTAAGCTGCGCGGGCGCGTGATGGAGACGTGGCTGCGCGGCGAGCAGATTTTTTCTGTGGGAGAATTCATAGGTGCACCGCGTGGCATTGAGTTGTGGAACGGCCGGGAAACGGTGCGGGCATGAGAGAGCGCGCACGCCGTGCGATTGCCGAATGCAGGCTGCTGGCAACCATGACCGAAGAACCGGGACGCATTACGCGGCAATTTTTGACCGCTCCGATGCATGAAGTTCATGCGCGCCTGCGCAGCCGGATGGAAGCGATGGGGATGGTCGTCAGCCTGGACGCGGCGGGAAATCTGCGCGGGCTTTGGCGACCTGAGGACGCCGGCAGCACGCGGATGCTGATCGGTTCTCACATTGACACCGTGCCGGACGCGGGCGCGTTTGACGGCGTGCTGGGCGTAACGTTGGCGCTGGAGTGGGTGGGCATCGCGCAGGAGCTTGGGCTGCGATTGCCGATCGAGGTGATCGCATTTTCTGAGGAAGAAGGCGTGCGCTATGGGCTGCCTTATCTTGGCAGCCGCGCGGTGGCGGGGAGCTTCGATGCGTCGCTGCTGGCGCTGACGGATGCAGGCGGCGTGACGGTAGACACGGCTTTGCGCGAGTTTGGGCTTGACCCGGAGCGTATTGGCGAGGCCGCTGCCGACGAGGATGCGCTCTGCTTCATTGAAGTCCACATCGAGCAGGGGCCGCTACTTGAGGCCGAAGACTTGAGCGTGGCTGCGGTGACGGCGATTGTGGGCCAGACGCGGTTGACGCTGACGTTTACTGGCCATGCGAATCACGCGGGGACGGCGCCCATGCATCTGCGCCGCGATGCGCTGGCTGCCGCGGCGGAGTGGATCACGGCGGTTGAAACTGAGGGGCGAAGTACCCAGGGACTTGCGGCCACCGTTGGACGCATCAGCATAGAGCCGAACGTGGGGAATGTGGTTCCGGGCCTGGCTCGCGTGAGCCTGGATGTGCGGCATGCGCGGGACGCAGTCCGAATAGAAGCTGTGCAACACCTGATTGATGCAGCAAGGGCCATTGCCGCCGCGCGAGGATTGGAACTTGCAGTCGCAGGACAGCTCGACCAGCCCGCAGTGCCGATGGATGAGCGCTTGACCGCAATGATGAGTGCGGCGATCGAGACCGCGGGCTATCCTGTGAAGACGATGCCCAGCGGCGCGGGACACGATGCGATCGTGATGGCGGCCAGGCTGGCGACGGCGATGCTGTTTGTGCGCAGCCCCGGCGGCGTGAGCCATCATCCGGCCGAGGACGTGCGCGAAGAGGACGTTGAAGCTTCGTTACATGTGGCGCGCGCGTTTCTGGTGCAGCTCGGGGGCGAGGTTGGATAGAATGCACAAACGAGGTTTCGCTTGCATCATCTGGGATTGACGCGCAGCAGCCACAAGGCGGATCACCTGCTGCAGACTCCGAACACGTTTATCCGCACGCCGCTTCCGGGCGCAGCAGGGGTTGAGTTCGTTGTGCACGCGGCGCCGCAACTGGGCGCGCGCTTTACGCAGATGACCGCGGAGTTCGCGGCTGGGGGAACGCTGGGGCCTGCGCCTGCGCAGCGGTTTATCTACGTTCTCGAAGGCGAGCTGGAGTTGAAGGCCGGGGACGCAGCAGAAAAACTTGCCGCCGGTGGATTCGCGTTTCTGCCGCAGGGGAGGCCGCATTCCGTGCGCGCTTTAACTGCTGCGCGCGCCGCTGTGATCGAGAAGCCGTACGAGCAGCTCGGCGGCGATCAAGGCGGTGCGGCGCAGATGGTGGTGGGCGATGAAGCGGCCATCACTCCCGTTGCGCTGATGGGCGACGAAGCGCTGCGGGTGCGCTCGCTGATGCCGGATGGGCCGGCGTACGACTTCGCCGTCAACACAATGACGTATGACCCTGGAGCGGCGCTGGGCATGGTGGAAATTCATGTGATGGAGCATGGGCTGCTGATGCTGGAGGGTGGCGGCATCTATCGGCTCGGCGATGCGTGGTATCCGGTGCAGGCCGGAGATTTTATCTGGATGGCGCCTTACTGCCCACAGTGGTTTGGCGCGCTGGGCAAGGCGCCGGCGAAGTACCTCATCTACAAGGACTGGCGCAGGCATCCGCTGGGAAAGCGAGTTGGCGATGAGTGACAAGACTGCATTGACGCTCGACGGGCTGCTTGCAGAGTTGGCTGCTCTCGGGCGCATCACAGAAGCTGAGCCGCCGGTGGTGACGCGCGTGGTGTTCAGCGAGGCGGACCTGCGTGGGCGCGCGTATGTGAAGGGGCTTTGCGCGGACGCGGGGCTGACGATCCGCGAAGACGCGATTGGGAACACATTCGCGCGATGGGTGGGCAGCGAGCCGGAGCTTGCGCCGGTCGGGACCGGGTCGCACATCGACGCGATTCCGAATGCGGGCTCGTACGATGGCACGGTCGGTGTGCTCGGGGGCCTTGAGGCAATCCGGGTTCTGCAGAAGCTTGGCTTCAAGCCGCGACGGTCGATTGAACTGGTGATCTTCACCGCCGAAGAGCCGACCCGCTTCGGCATCGGCTGCCTGGGGAGCCGGATGATGGGGCACGTGCTTTCGCCCGATGCTGCACGCGCGCTTCGCGACAAGGAGGGCAACGGCCTTGATGATCTGCGCGCGCGGGCCGGCTTTACGGGAGAGCTTGAAACCGTCGCTCTGCCGGCGGGAAGCTTTCATCAATTCATCGAGCTGCACATTGAGCAGGGTCCGCTGCTAGAGCAGGAAGGCATTGACGTGGGACTGGTGACGGCGATTGCCGCGCCGGCCAGTTTGCGCATCCGCGTTGAAGGCGAGGGCGGCCACGCGGGCGCCAAGCTGATGCCGGGGCGCAAAGACGCGCTGGCGGCAGCGTCGGAGCTGATTCTTGCCCTGGAGACTACGGTGAAAGGGACAGGCGCGATCGATACGGTGGGGACGGTTGGGGTGTGCGAAGTCTTTCCCGGCGCGGTCAACAGCATCCCTTCGCTGGTGCGCCTGGAGACGGATATTCGCGATACGGATGCGGCGCGGCGCGATGGCGTGCTGGCTTTGCTGCAGGCAGCGTGCGCAGATGTTTCCGAGCGTCGCGGCGTGACGATCACGACTGAGCTGGTGAACGCAGACCCGCCGGCCACGTGCGATGGCGAAATACTGGACGCGCTGGAAGAGTCTGCGAAGGAAGCTGGGAAGAGCTACAGAAAGATGGTGAGCCGCGCGTATCACGACTCGCTGTTCATGGCGCGCATTGCCCCGGTGGCGATGCTGTTTATTCCCTGCCGCGGTGGCGTGAGCCATCGCCCGGACGAGTACGCGTCGCCGGAGGCGATTGGCGCCGGGGTGCATGTGCTGGCGCGGACTTTGGCGCGATTGGCCAGCTAAGCCGCGCCTGCCTGTACCTAGCCTGCCGGGCCACGCTCCTTGGAAATTCATGCGCGCCGTTGTATGCTATGCCTCAACCCGTACGAAGACAAGAAGGCAGAGCAGCCATGGGCGCGATCGCAAAAACCCGCATCGTTGGAGCCCCCGTCCCGCGCAAGGAAGGCGTGGACAAGTTGCTGGGGCGCGCGCGTTACGTGGACGACATCGAGCGTGAAGGCATGATCTACGGGGCCACAGTGCGCAGTACGATTCCCCGCGGCTTGATTCGCACGATCCACTTCGATCCCGGCATTGATTGGGAAGCTTTCACAGTCGTGAGTGCGGCGGACATTCCCGGCAAAAATCACATTCAGCTCATCTTTGCGGACCAGCCCTGTCTCGCCGATGGAGTGGTGAACCATTGCGATGAAGCGGTGTTGCTGCTGGCACATGCAGACAAGTGCTCGCTTCGCGCCGCGGTAGAAGCCGTGCGCATTGAATATGAGCCGCTGCCCGCTGTGCTCAGCATTGAAGAGAGCGAGAAGCAGGAAGTGACCGTGTGGGGCGCGGACAATGTGCTCAAGCAGTTTTTGCTCGAAAAGGGCGATGTAGATTCGGTGTGGGCAAGCGCGGCGCACATCGTCGAAGGCGAGTACCGCACCGGCGCGCAGGAGCATCTCTACATCGAGAACAACGGTGTGATTGCCGAGTGGAGTGCTGAAGCGGGCGTTACGGTGTGGGGATCGCTGCAGTGCCCGTACTATGTGCACAAGTCGCTGCTGGCGGTCTTTGATCTGCCGGAGGACAAGGTGCGCGTGGTGCAGACGGAGACTGGCGGCGCGTTTGGCGGCAAGGAGGATTATCCGTCGACATTGGCGGCGCATGCCGCGCTGCTGGCAAAGAAGAGCGGACGGGTGGTGAAGATGGTCTACGACCGCATGGAGGACCTGGCAGCAACCACCAAGCGGCATCCCTCTCGCATACGGCATCGCACCGCGCTTGATGTGAACGGCAAGCTGCTGGCGATGGATATCGATGTGGCGACGGATGGCGGTGCGTACTCCACGCTTTCATCCACGGTGCTGTCGCGCGCCACGCTACACTCGCCGGGCCCGTATGTGTGCCCCAATGTGCGGGTGCGCTCACATGCATGGGCCACGAACACGGTTCCATACGGCGCATTTCGCGGCTTCGGCGCGCCGCAGGCGGTGTTTGCCATCGAGCGCCACATGGATGAGATTGCCGCAGCCATCTGCATGGACCCGGTGGAACTGCGACGCAGAAATTTTCTTCACGATGGTGATACGACGGCAACCGAGCAGGTAATGCGCGAGCCTGTGATTCTGGATCAGCTGCTGGACCGAGCGCTGCGCGAGAGCGATTATTACGCGAAGCGCGAGCAGTTCGCTTTGAGGAATCAAAGTGCAGCAGTAAAGCGCGGCATGGGCATTGCGGCCTTTTATCACGGCTCCGGATTTACCGGATCGGGCGAGCGCTACTTGAATTCGCTTGCAGGCATCGATGTGATTCCTGAAGGCAAGGTGCGCGTGTTGGTGGCGAACACGGAGTTTGGGCAGGGCACCAACACAATATTGGCGCAGATCTGCGCGGAGGCGATCGGCCTCGATTACGGCGATGTGATCATGGCGCCGGTGGACACAGATGTTGTGCCGAACAGCGGACCGACGGTGGCATCGCGTACGTCGATGGTCGTTGGGCGATTGATCGAGCGAGCCGGCGCGCAGCTTGTGACCATGCTGCGCGAGCACGCCGGACTGGGCGAGCAGTTTTCGCGCGAAGAGTTTTTCGCCGCATGTGAGCGGTATCGCGCAGCGCAGGGCGAAGTGAAATCGATGTGCCGCTATGAGGCGCCGCCGAATGTTTTCTGGGACGACCAGAAGTATCGCGGCGAGGCTTATCCCGCGTATGCGTGGTCCATCCAGGTGGCGCAGGTGGCCGTGGATACGGTGACGTATTCAGCCGAATTAGAAGAGTTCTGGTCGGTGCAGGAGGTGGGCCGCGTGCTCAACCCGGTGCTGGCAGGAGGGCAGATCGAAGGGGGCATTGCGCAGGGAATCGGCTACGCGCTGTATGAGAAGGTGGTGCTCAAGAATGGCCACATGGCCAACAACCAGATGACCAACTACATTATGCCCACGGCGGAGGATGTGCCGCCGATTCATGTGTACTTCGAGGAGATTCCTTTTCAATACGGCGGGTATGGCGCCAAGGGGATTGGCGAACTGCCGCACGATGGGCCCGCGCCCGCGATTTTAAATGCGATTCGCAATGCGACGGGCGTGGGATTCTCGGCAATTCCGCTGCTGCCGGAGGATCTGTTTGTGCAACTGGCGGCGCGTGAACAGGCAGTGGAGGCGGCCGTCTTATGAGCGCACAGACTCCTGCCATTCGATTTACCGTGAACGGTGAAAGCCGCACCGTGCAGGTTGCGCCCATGAAGCGATTGCTCGATGTGCTGCGCGAAGACCTGCGCTTGACGGGAACCAAGGAGGGTTGCGGCGAGGGCGAGTGCGGCTCCTGTTCAGTGCGGATGAATGGTGAGTTGGTGAACAGTTGCCTGGTGCCGGCGCTGCAGGCTGAGGGCGCAGAGATCCAGACGGTGGAAGGGCTTGGCACACGCGGTGCGTTGCACCCGCTGCAGCAGGCGTTTCTGGATTGTGGCGGCGCGCAGTGCGGCATCTGTACGCCGGGAATGTTGATGGCGGCGACGCAGTTGCTCTCCATCAAGCCACAGCCCACGATGGCGGAGATTCGCGAAGGGCTTGCCGGCAATCTGTGCCGCTGCACGGGCTTCACACGCATCTTCGAGTCAGTGATTGCGGCCGCTGCCAGGGCCGGCGATCCTTCTTCGCAGCAGGCGGCGCATGCGAGGTAATCCAAACGCGCATGAGCTGATCGCGCCCGGCACATTGCCTGCGGTGCTGGAACTGCTTGCGAATGCGCCGGGCGAGTGGACGCCGATTGCAGGCGGCACTGAACTGATGGTTGCGCATGCGGCAGGGCGGCTCAGCATGTCGAAGCTGGTGAGCCTGTGGGGCATTCCTGATTTGCGATTCATCCGCATGAGCGGTGACGGCATTGCGATTGGCGGGGGCGCCACGTTTCGTGATTTGCGCGGGCATGCCGGAGTTGCGGAGCATCTGCCGCTGCTGGCAAAAGCGGCAAGCTGGATCGGGTCCATTGCCAACCAGAGCCGCGCTACCATTGGTGGAAACCTTGTGAATGGATCGCCTGCGGCTGATTCGTCTCCGGCGCTGCTGGTCTATGATGCGGAGGTCGAGCTGGTTTCCGTGCGCGGCACGCGGCGCATTCCGTACAGCGAGTTCCATACCGGGTACAAGAGCAACGCCATGAGCGCCGACGAAGTGCTGCTGGCGGTACATATCCCTTTGCGATTTGCGCAGCACAGGCAGTATCTGCGCAAGGTGGGCACGCGGCGGGCGATGGCGATTTCAAAGGTCGCGCTGGCGGGCTCGGCACTTATCGAAGGCGGAGTGATCAGCGAGATTCGTATCGCGGCGGCTAGTCTCGCGGCATTTCCGGCGAGGCTTTATCAAACCGAGGCGGCGCTGCTGGGCAAGCCTATTGTTTCGGGTACGAATGAGCGAGCGCGCGAGGCATTGCTGCGCGAGGCGAAGCCGATCGACGACATTCGATCCAACGCAGAGTATCGCCGGCGCGTAGCCGCAAATTTGCTCCATGAATTTCTGAGCTCGCTGCACGCGGAGGTTGAGCCCTCGTGAACGCAGTGCTGGCAGCGTGGAACGAAGCGGAGCCGCGGGCGGCGCTTGATGCGATGCTGTCCTGCTGCGGCGCGCGGCGATGGGCAGCCGAGATGGTGAAGCTGAGGCCGGTTGCGAGCGTGATGGAGCTGAGCATGGCGGCGGACAGGATATGGGCGACGATGGGCGAGGCGGACTGGATGGAAGCATTCTCGTGCCATCCGCGCATCGGGGAGCGCAAGGCAGAGCAGGCTTCGCAAAATTCAGTCGCATGGTCGCGGCAGGAGCAGTCGGCAGTGAGCGGTGCGGCGGAACGTGTGCTGGCTGAGTTGGCTGAAGGCAACGCGCTTTATGAGCGGAGGTTTGGATTCACCTACATTGTTTGCGCCACGGGCAAGAGCGCCGATGAGATGCTGGCGATTCTCAATCGAAGACTGAACAACGATCGGGACCTTGAATTCAGAGAGGCCGCGGAGCAGCAGCGGCAGATTATGCAGATACGCCTGGGAAAGTGGCTAATTGAATGAGGATGGTCGAATGAGCGCCATTACAACGCACGTGCTGGATGCGGTGATGGGCAAGCCTGCTGCAGGGATTGCGGTGCTGCTTGAGATGCAGCTGGACACAACGTGGGCGCTGGTGAGCGAGGGCGCGACGGATGCGGATGGGCGGTGCCGTGGACTTGCTCCCGATGCGGGAGCGGGCGTGTATCGGCTGACGTTTGCGACGGGCGCTTACCTTGTCGGGATGGGCCGCAGTAGCATCTATCCAGAGATTGCAATTACATTCAAGTGCAGCGGGGACGGGCATTATCACCTGCCTCTGCTGTTGAGCGACAACAGCTACACAACCTATCGCGGAAGCTAGTGTCCTGTCTCCGAAGTTCCTGTCACAAATGAGCTGTCATCCTGAGCGAAGCGTACTTCAGCGGAGTCGAAGGACCTGCTTTATAGGAAGCCCAGAAGGGCTTTGAAATAAGTTCCTAGAACTTCAGGGACACCAAACCAGTACGAGAGTCGAGGAAGCGAAGACGATGGCGAAACTGGGCAAGAATTGCTATGGAAAATCGAGGGTGCGGCTGTCGCGCATCACGCGGCACGGCGATCGGCACACGTTCCATGAGTGGACGGTTCTGGTGCTGCTCGAAGGCGACTTCGAATCCAGCTTCACGGAGGCAGACAACAGCAAGATCCTTCCCACGGACACGATGAAGAACACCGTGTATTCGATCGCGCGCGACGCCAAAGCAGAGACGATTGAGGATTTTGCGATGGAACTGGGCGACTTCCTTCTGGCCAACAACCGCCAAGTGAGCGGTGTGCGGGTCGAGGTGGAAGAGAAGGCCTGGGAGCGGCTGGTCATCGACGGCGTGCAGGAGCCGACGACGTTCAAACTGGGCGGCCCCGAACTGCATACGGTGCGCGCGGTGCGGGATCAGGGTCGGGAGTGGTCGATCCGGTCGGGCGTGGATGGGCTGGTGATTCTGAAAACGACCAAGTCAGCGTTCACTGGTTACATCAAGGACAGGCTGACGACGCTGAAGCCCGCGACCGACCGCATCTTTGGCACGCGCGCCACCGCCACGTGGGAGTATGTCGATGGCGCTCTGGATTATGGCAACGTGCGCGAGCGGGTGATTGCGGCGCTGCTCAAGGAGTTTGCCGCGCACGACAGCATGAGTGTGCAACATACGCTTTTCGACATGGGAAAAGCCGCGCTTGCCGAAGCCCCCGAGGTCGTGAGGGTCACGCTGACCATGCCCAACCTGCACCATCTGCTGGCGGACCTGAGTCCGTTTGGCCAGGACAATCCGAACCACATTTTTGTGCCGATCGACGAGCCGCATGGGTATATCGAGGCGACGATCGAGCGCTAGTGTGGCGAGTCTGAAGTTCATCGAAGAACAACCGCAGATTCTTCGACTCACCACCCCCGAACTGAAAGACGTTCGGGGCCCCGTTCGCTCAGAATGACAGCCAGTTCTGTGTGGCTTATTTTAGGCTCGGGATACTTGCCGTTAGTCGAGTTCGGACAGATCAGCAGGTTCATCGATGTCGACCTCTCCGCCGGGGAAGGGCCCCGCGATCAATGGGCATGGGGGGTTGACGAGCAGCGCACGCGCGCCTTTATCGCCGCGCAGAGCTAATAGGTTTGCAAAGACTTCGCGAGGGAAGACAGCGGGCGTGCCGGCGATTCCGGCGTAGGCAGACGCGACGATGGTCGGTTCCGACTGCGCGAGAAAAGTCTCGATCAAGCTTTGCAGGTGATTTACCGTGAGGCGCGGCTGGTCGCAGGTGAGGATGAGTGAGCCGGCGATTTGCGGAGCGTTCTCTTGCAGTGTTTTCAATCCTTGATGGATGGATGAAGCGATGCCTTCTTCCCAGTTTCGATTGACGACCTGCAGCGAGTTCTTGAAATCGATCGCGGCATGGATGACGTCGAAGTTCGCGCCGAGAACGGTGATGACGGGTAAAGCTCCCGCATCGAGGGACAGACGGACGGCACGCTGGAGCAGCGGTTCCCCCTGGTGCATGAGTAACTGCTTGGGCTGGCCAAGGCGGCGGCTGGCGCCCGCTGCCAGCACAATGGCGGCGACTCTTGCGCTCATGCCTGGCCTTCACTGTCTGGCAGCAGCACGATCAGCAGCACCATGCCGACAACAGCGAACATGCGGAAGGCAGCGTCCTGGCCGTTCCACGTGTGTGATTGCCACATGAGGAACCATTCGGCGCCGATGGAGAGAAACGCGACCAGCCACATGAGCATGGAAAGCGTAAGTGCGGCAATCGGAATCCGCTTGGCCAGGTTGAACGCGGCGACAGGAAGGCGAAGCGCGCGCAGCAGGTTAGCGACGCCCCACCAAAGCAGGATTGTGGTGACGATTTCACACCCGATGATGCCGAGATAGAAGGCGAGGTGAAATGCCGGCGAGGGCAGCGCTCGCCACATGCCTTTGTTGCCGGGGAAGGTTGAATCCATCGACAGCACGTGGCGGACGAACTGGTAGTTGGAGTCGAAGTCGGTGATGTTGTTGAAGACGACGAGCGCATAGTAGAGCCCGACTCCGGCAAGCAGAACCACCTTGGCCGTACGCGTGATCATGGTTTGCTCCGTAAGCTTGCGAAGGTTTTGAAGTAGGCGGTCAAAGCATTGAGGGTCGCGTCGTCGTAGTCCTTGTGGGCCGGCATTTTGGCGCCTGGTGTGACAGATACCGGGTCGTGGATGATCTGGTGAAAACGTGCGGGATCGTGGTTGGCGATTGCAGCAAGCTTCAACCAGGATCGCCCTGCCAGCGTGCCGCCTTCAGCGCCCATGTTGTGACAGCGGAAACAATCCTGGCGGGCGATTGCATAACCCTGCTCGACTGGCGAGTTAGCGGGCCATTCTCCATGCGGACAAATCGCGCCGAAGACGACGGACTCGCGGCGTATCTCCAGACGCGTTACACCATAGGGAATCTGCGGCTCATCCTCGTGCGAGAGGATTGTGAATGCCGGCCTGAAAGTGGGATGCGAGATGAGATAAGGCTGCATGGAGTCGCCGTATTCAGAAGGCGGCCAATGATCGCGCGCCTGACCGTTGATGCGCAGGACCAGCAGCGGGCGATGTGCGGCGAGGTAGTCACGCGGGTAATTGGATCGATAGTGGTCGTAGCAGATGGCCACAATCATGGCGTCGTTGGGCGCGTCGCCGAGCAGGCGCGCCAGTGCCTCAAGCGGCACGCCTTCAATCTGTGTTTTGCCGTGGAATTTGCCGTGGAAATTGGTGTCGTCGCTGATGGTGTATTTCTCCTGCGGCAGATTCAGGAGGTCCTGGTAGCGAATGTAGCGCGTGGTTCCGTGCGGCAAGCCGGCGAGTTCGCCGCCAATTTCAAGGTCGCCCGGAGCAGAGCGATGATCCTGCAAAATGCGCGCGGCAGAAGGGCCGGGCGGCGCGGCCATCGCCAGGGCCGCCAGAAGCGCGAGAACGGCTCGTACCATGGCCTGATCATAAATCGCCATTCGACTGGAGGCAGAGAAAAATCGCGGCTCTGCGTGCTACATTCAAATGCAAATGACTGAGAATTTTTCACCGGAACAAACTCTTGCCCGGCTTGGGATCGAGCTGCCGCCCGCGCCGGGACCAGGCGGCAACTATGTTGCGGCCAAGCGCGTTGGCACAGTGATGTATCTCTCTGGCGTGGTCTCCACGGGGCCTGATGGCTTCATCACCGGGACCGCGGGGATGGATCGAACCATTGAAGAAGGCTATGCCGCGGCGCGAGCGTGCGCACTGACGCAGTTGGCAGTGCTGAAGCGCGAGCTTGGAACGCTGGACCTTGTAGCCGAGGTGCTGACGGTGAATGGCTACGTGAATGCGGTGAATGGGTTCCCGGATTCGCCGGCGGTGATCAATGGAGCTTCTGACCTGCTGGTGGAAGTGTTTGGCGAGGCAGGGCGCCACGTGCGTGCTGCGGTCGGGCTGAACGCGCTTCCGCGCAATGCGCTGGTGGAATTGCAGATGACGGTGCGGGTGAAGGAATCATGACCGAACATGCGCTGACAGCTGAGCCGACGCACTCGGTGTGGGACCGGTCGCTGCCGCCTCGCCTGCGGATCGAGCCGGGCGATGAGGTCGCGTTTGCATGCGTGGACGCGAGCGGCGGGCAGGTGCGTCCGGGCATGACGACGGCGGAGTTCCTGGCCATTGATCGAACGCGAATCCACGCGCTTACCGGGCCAGTATGGGTGAATGGGGCGGAGCCCGGCGATGTGTTGCAGGTGGATGTGCTGAACACGCGCCACGGAGGGTGGGGCTGGTCCAGCGTGATCGAGGGGCTGGGATTTCTGAAGGACAGATTTCGCGAGACCTACCTGTTTCACTGGCAGCTTGATGGGGAATCGACAAGCAGCCTTGCGCCGGCAGTAGTGCCGGTGCGGCCATTTCTGGGCGTGATGGGCGTGGCGCGCGCGGACGACGGTGCGTTTCGCACGCGGCCGCCGGGGCCGTTCGGCGGAAACCTGGATGTGCGTGAGTTGTGCGCGGGTTCGCGGCTCTATCTCCCGGTGTTCAATGAGGGCGCGCTGTTCAGCTGCGGCGATGGGCACGCGGCGCAGGGCGATGGCGAGGTGTGCATCAACGGCATCGAGTGTCCACTGGATGTGACGCTGCGCTTTCATTTGCATAAACAGCAGCCGCTTGCCGGGCCCATTGTTGAAGCCAGCGAGGCGTTCGCTGCGGATTCGCGCGCCGATGCGTGGGTGGTCGTTGAGTGCGGTACCGACCTTGCCGATGCCGCGCGCGCCGCAACGGGCCGCATGATTGACCTGCTGATGGGCCGTTGGGGATTCAGCGATGTGCATGCATACATCCTGTGCAGCGTGGCGCTCAAGCTGCGCATGAGCCAGGTGGTGAATGAGCCCGTCTACACGGTGAGCGCGGCGCTGAGCAAACAGATTCTCCCCGCGCGGGAGCTGTTTCCGATCCCATGACGATCAACGATCCAGAAGTGATTGCGGAACTTCGCGCGTTGTATCCGTGCTACGAAGAGGCGCTGGTCTCGAACGACGTGGACACGCTGGTGGGGATGTTCTGGGCCGGCGCAGAGGTGATGCGCTTTGGCGTGACAGAGAATCTCTACGGGCCCGCTGAGCTTGAGGCTTTTCGCATGGGGCGTCCGGGCGCCAATCTTGCCCGTACTGTCACGCGCCTCGACATCGTCAGCTTCGGGCGCGACTTCGGCAGCATAACCCTGGAGTTTGAACGCGTCACACCGGTCGGACCTGTGCACGGGCGACAGAGCCAGGTGTGGGTCCGGTTCGCAGAGGGATGGCGCATTGTGCAGGCGCATGTTTCGCTGCTGCCCCGCGGGTGAAGGCGCACCAAGCTCACGCGAGGCTGCTGGAAGGTCAGCGTGCGTCTACGCGGACAGCATTGCGGCCAGCTCTTCCGTCGGTGCGGCTCGATAGGCTGCCTCAAGGCTCTGCGAATCGTCAAACAGCTTGCCTGCAACGTGACGTGCGGGAAAGTTGAAGATCAGTTGCGGCTGCGCGAATGGCCACGGCGCGAGGCGAAAGTGGCGCGGTGCAAGTGGAATCACATTGACCTCGATGCTGGTTCCGTCATTCAGCGGAAGCGGATGCAGAAGGTTAGCAGGCGATGCGTAAGCCACACACGAAAGCAGCGAAAGATTGTCGCAGGCCTGGAGAAGACGGAAGTGCTCCTCGATGGTCCCGTAGGCCGACTCCGCTGCTGACAGGGACCTATCCTCCGCGATGTGCGCGAGCAGCGAACGCTGGTATTCCCGCTGACGATCGAGGAACGCGTCGAGAAGAACCAAGCCGTCCGGCGCGATGGTTGAGCGGTCCGCGTGCGCGGTGAGCAGATTGTATGTATGCATGGCGATGAGCATGCCGGCATAGGGGTCTTTCTCGGCGACGATGCGCACGGCGCGATCGCGGACGGCCAGATAGTCTTCGAGGTCAATCTCTTCGAAAGCCGAATACTTGCCGACCAGTTCGATAGAAAATGCGGATGGCTTGCCCTGGCGCGTGATGGATGGATATGCATCGCGGGTAGCCCATCCGTCGTCGTGACAGGCGATGCCGCGGAGAACGCGGGCGCGCGGCTCAGGCTTGCGGAACAGGGCGTTGCCCCAGGCTGCGGCGAAGTCTCCCGCGAGACGCGCGTGGTCTGGATGCGTGATGAGCCACCAGCCGGTCTCCGATTCCATGCGTAGCATCAGGGCCTCCTTAGTCCGCTGCCTGTGGCCGCGTTGACTCGTGCCAGTTGTGCAGGGCAAGCCACTCCAGGAACATGACGATGAAGAAGAAGCTGAAGCCGAGCGCAGTGGCGGCGAGCACCAGAGCGAACAGGTAGGCGGTCTCCATTTGATTGTTGGCGTAGATGATGGCGTAGCCCAGGCCGCCCTCGCCGACGCGCGTGGAGCTCGCGAACAATTCACCAGTAAGGCTGCCGATGACGCTGATGCCTGCCGAGATGCGGATGCCGGTGAAGAGGCTGGGCAGCGCGTTGGGCAGGCGCAGGCTAAAAAGCACCTGGGCAGGTGTGGCCTTGTACATGAGAAACAAATCCACCTGGTTTTGATCCACGCTGATGAGTCCCTGCGTGGTGTTGGCGATGACGGGTGCCAGGCAGATGATGAACGTAATGACAGTAACGGCGAACGTGCCTGCGCTTATCCAGTTGATGATGAGCGGGGCGATGGCCACGATGGGCACCGTCTGAAGCAGCACCGTGTAAGGAAAGACAAGCTGGCGAAGGCCACGCCACTGCGCGAAGAGCATGGCGATGGCCACGCCGAAGACGATGCTTGCCATCAAGCCGCCTGCGGCTTCACACGTGGTGATCCAGAGCGAGTTGACGAGTGACGGAAAGCGCTCATGCAAGGCGACGGCCACGGCGATGGGGCCGGGAAGAATGTAGGCAGGAATGTGCGCGAAGGCGAGTACGCTCGCCCAGACTCCAACCAGGCACGCGAAGAGGCCGATGCTATTGAGGACAAGCCAGCGTTTCTTCATGGTTGATACACTCCGCGCAGCAATCGCGATGCTTGTGTGACTTGCTCTTCAAAGGCTTTTGATTCGCGCGTTTCCTCCGTGCGCGGCCAGGGGAGATCGATTCTGATCTCGTGCGCCACGCGACCGGGATGCGCGGCCAGGATGACGACGCGGGTAGAAAGAAAGACGGCCTCGGCGACGGAATGCGTGACGAAAAGGACCGTCCATTTCTGTTCGGCATAAAGGCGAAGCAACTCTTCGTTGAGGCGGTCGCGGGTCATTTCATCGAGGGCCGCGAACGGTTCATCCATAAGCAGAATACGGGGGCGGCTGACGAGCGCGCGGGCGATGGAGGCGCGCATCTTCATGCCGCCCGATAGTTCGCGCGGATAACTCTTTGCCACGTGCGAGAGACTTACGAGGTCGAGCATTTTTGCGACGCGCTCTTTGCGCGCCTGGCGCACGGCGTGCTCCAACTCCATGCCGAGGCCGACGTTCTGCTCGACTGTGCGCCAGGGCAGCAGCGTCGCGTCCTGGAAGATGAAGCTCACCATGCCGCGCGCATTCTGCGGCGTCATGCCGTTGACGTGTACTGCGCCTTCGCTGACGGGGCTCAGGCCGGAGACCAGCTTGAGCAGCGTGGATTTGCCGCAGCCGGAAGGGCCGAGGAAGGTGACGAACTCACCGCGATCTACTGTGAGCGAGATGTTTTGCACTGCAACGGCGCCTTTGCGGAAGCGCTTCGTGACGGCGTCGAGCGCAATCTCAGGAAGCGGATTGTTAGTGGTTTCTACCATCCGACTTCTCCGTTCACTGGGAGGTAGATTGCAGAAGGATGAGCAGCGCTGTGCGCCACTTGTTGCGTGGAGCGGAACCAGGTCCAGTTCTCTGCATCCTGGGGCGCAACCGCCGCGGAAGGGTTGCGGTCGTAGAGCGGGAAGGCGGAGCTTGCAATTTCAAGTCGCAGCCGCTCGCCGGGAGCGAGGACAAAGGAGATCGGCTCCAGCGTGAACTCCCATGCCCGGATTTGGTCTACAGGGTATACAGAATCGCGAAACAAAAATGTGCTGCGAGCGATGCCGATGCATAGGAACTCTGCGCGCCCGCTGGGTGTAACGCGGACCAGCTTGGCAGTGAAGTCGGCGTGCGGTGCGGAGGTGGCGGCGTGCAGAACGATGCGCGGATGGCCGAAGACCGCGACTTCGTGCGTGGTGGGCTCCGACGTGTAGACGAGCAGGTTGTTGCCCATCTCAAGCGTCGATTGATCGCAAGGGCCGCTCAGGGCTTGCGGGCCGCCGGGAGCGGTCACGGGAACTTCTGGATCGTAGACAAAGACGTCGCGCGGTTCATCATCGCTGGGCGGATCGAGCGCAAGAGTGCCGTCGCCTTTGCGCGCATTGGCGTTACCGCGGCTGTGCAGGTAGAGAGGGAACCGTGCCGCGGTTGGCCAGTCGGCGGCGTCGCGCCACTCATTGGGGCCGAGGGCAAAGTGGCGGATGCGGGGCTCGCTGCGAAAGGACAAAGAATCCTTGAGCCAGTGATCGAACCAGCGCAAAAGCAGTTCATCGGAGTTGAGGTTTGCGGCCTCACCCAGATTGGCATCGCCGATGCGGTCTCCCCATGGGATGTGAATCCAGGGACCGGCGAGCAGGTATTGATTCTCACGCGCGAATGCAGTGCCGGCGTGGTTGCGGAGCGCGCGATAGGCGGCAATGGAGCCGTCAAGATACGTATCAAACCATCCGGTTATATGCAGCGCGGGGATTTGAATGCGATCGATTCGAGTGCTGATGTCCTGGCTGGTCCAGTAGTCGCCGGGCTCACGGTGGGTGAGCCAGTCGCGAACGTAGGAAGGTAATGCCGCATCGAGAATGGCGGGGTGGCGCGCGTAAGGGACGTGCGCGACTTGTGACCGGATATTAGCCCATGCCGATTCGAGCTTGTCGCTTGCCTCGTGCAGGCCCAGGCGGCGTGCATCTTCGCGCAGCATCTGGATGCCCCAGCCGAGCGTGGAACTGAGCCGCAAAGCGCCGTGATGATAGAACCATCCGTGATAGAGATCCGCGGCGGTCATGTGTGGGGCGATGCATTGCAAGCCTTCTGGTTGTTCTGCCGCCGCGAGTAGTTGCGTCGCACCCTGATAAGAGAAGCCGTACATGCCGATGCGGCCGTTGCAGGCCGGATGCCGCCTCAGCCAGGCGATGGTCTCGGCGCCGTCGCTTGCTTCATGGCGGAATGGATAGAACTCGCCACTGGAGCCGCCGCGCCCGCGCACATCCTGAATCGCAACGTGGTAGCCATGGCGCGCGAACCAGATGGGGTGCGCATATACGACAGTCGAGGCAATGTCGCGTCCGTATGGTTGACGCATGAGCAGAGTTGGCCAGGGGCCATCACCTGCGGGGTAGTAGTGGTCGGAGACGAGCGTGGTTCCATCGTTTAGCGTGCAGACGGCACCTCGCTCGAGGCGGACGCCGTTCCCGCAGTCGATGAGGGCGTTCGCATGCATGGTCAGGCTCCGTGCCTCGGCACGAAGTTAACCATGGCGATGAGAATCTCGGCGATGCGGGCGGCGGCCTCATTGGACCATTGCTCGCCGTGTTCAGCGGTCGCGGGCGTGGGATCGCCCATCACGCCACTGGGTGCAATGTCGCGTGTGAGCCATGCAAAGTTGGCGGAAGAGCCTTCGGGTTTCAGCAACTCGGGTTCGTCCACGTGGGCGATGTAATTCGCGGTGTACTCTGCCGGGTGAACAAGTTCCGGAGTGGCATGCAGCAGAAAGGCGGTCTCGATTTCGCCTGCGTGGAAGCCGTAGGTGCGCTCCTGCTGGCTGATGCCGTCAAACGCAGCGCCGGGTGAGCCGAAGAGCGAGAAGGTGCGCAGGCCGAACTCGGCGCGGAGGTCCCGCGCGAGCACATCGACGAGAGAGGTGTTGCCGCCGTGGGTGTTGTAGAGGACGAGCTTTGTGAAGCCGCTGGCCGCGATGCTGGCGCCAAGGTCGCGCACAACGGCCATGAAGGTTTGCGCGCTAACGGAAAGCGTGCCGGGAAAGCCGATGTGCTCGTTGCTTTTGCCATAGCAGATGGCCGGGAGCGCGTAGATGGGCATCTCCGCGGGCAGTTGCGCGAGGGCGTTGCCGAGCAGCAGGTTGTTGATGATGGTGTCAGTGGCGAGCGGCAAGTGATGGCCGTGCTGCTCAATGGCGGCGGTGGGCAGCACCAGCAACGTGGACTCGCGCGGCAGCGCGTCGACCTGCTTCCAGGTGAGGTAAGCGAAGTTACGGGCGTCGGGAATCCAGGTTTTCATTGCATAGCCACTTGTTTATAAAACTGGTTGGTTATAGAACCGTTTGTTTATGGAAGCTGACCATTTTGCCGGGATTGAGCAGGCCGCGAGGATCGTACTTTTGTTTGGCAAGCAGTTGAATGTTGTCGGCCCGAAAGCGGCCAGCGTCTTCAACGCAGTTCACATGCGGATTGGCAACAAAGACACCAAGGGAGCGGCAATAGGCAATCATGTCGTTCATTCGCTCTGGAGTTGTGAAGCGGACAATGGGGATGGCGCCGGGAATGACTATGCTTTCGCCGTTCTTCATGAACTCGATGTGGAAGAGGATTTCGTTGCCATAGCGTTCGCGCAAAAGCCGGAACTGTTCTTCGCAAGCTGTGGGCGAGAAGCCGCACTGGAGATACGTGAACGCTGGATCAGCCTTCATCGCCCAGAGGGTGGTGTGGTTCCATGTGTAGTCGCTGAGCAGTGGCTGGGTGCGGGGGCCGGTGAATGCGCCGGTGAAGGTAACTTCGCCGGCCGCCTCTTTAGCAGCTTTGCGCAGGGCTTCCGCTTGGTCAGTGGCGATCATGAGAAGCGCAAGCGATTTGTTTTCGCGCACGACCTGCTTGATCGGTGCGAAGAAGGAAGGGATCGGCCATTCGAAGACGGTGGCGAGGCGCTTGGTCCACGCGGAGTTGACGGCGACGGTTTGTGTGAAGCGGAAGGCTTGTTCGTAAGTGTCAAAGACTGCGGTGAACTGAGTCCAGTCAACGGCAGGCGCGAGGGCGAACCAGATGCGGGTGAGAATGCCGTTGGTGCCCCAGGCGTGGAGGATTTCATGCACCGCGGGACCTTCATGCAGGACAACGCGCGGCTCGTCTTCCATGGTGACGACTTCGAAGGCGCGCACGTTATCGAAGTCGCGCAGGCCGCCGTGGGTGACGGAGCCGATGCCGCCGGAACCGCCTGCTAGGAAACCGCCGACTGTAGCTCTCGCCAGTGTTGACGGGTACATGCGCAACTCCCATCCTTGCTTGCGGGCTTCGGTTTCAAGCGTCGCGAGGCGCATGCCGGGCTGGCAGACGGCGACGCCGTCGGGTGTGATCGCTTCGAGCCGGTCCATGAGGGAGAGGTCGAGAACAATTCCGCCTTCGAGCGGGACGCACTGGCCGTAGTTGCCGGTGCCGGCGCCGCGAACGGTGACGGGAATCTCGTACTGGCGTGAGAAGCGCGCGATGGCCAGGACTTCATCGACATTTACGGGCTGAACGACAACGTCAGCTTTCTTGTCGACCAGCAGGGGCTTGAGGATGGGGGAATACCAGTAGAAGTCGTGCGAGAGGCGGTCAAGGACGGCGGGCGCGGAGAGCACGCGGGCGGGATCGGCCACGAGTTGAGACAGTTCCGCGACGAGCTTTTCTGAGACCGACTGGGCCAGCATGGAGGAGATCCTCTTGAGGAGTCCGACGGGATTACCTGGAGCGATTGTTGCGTTGGGATTCTTGCTTTCCCAGGTCCCAAAATCGGGATCGGGGCACCCGCTTGCGAGGTGAATCCAAAGCTTTAGCAACAGCAGTTGCGCGCTATTTGCGTTTGCGCGTGGACCAGAGCTTAAAGGCCCGCATCATGCGGGGATGGGTAAAAAGAGCATAGCATTCATCGCGGAGCACGGGGCCATCGACGATGCAGGCCATATCACTGCGGGCGGCAACTTCCGTGGCGGGAATGCGAATCTGTTTGCAGTGGCGATTGGCGTCTTCAATGGTGGCGCCGTAGACCACGCGGTCCAGACCAGCCCAGAGCGCAGCGCTCATGCACATGGGGCAGGGCTCGCATGTGGTGTAGAGCGTGTAGCCGGCGAGCGAGAGTTGCTTGAGGCGCTTGGTGGCCTTGCGGATGGCACGGACCTCGGCATGAGAACTGGGGTCGAACTCCTGGGCCACGGCGTTGAGCGCGCGCAGCAGGGGCTTGCCGGATTTGGTGTGGATGATGGATGCGCCGAAGGGGCGGGGGCATTCGGTGAGCATGGAACGGGCCGTGAAAGCGGCGAGGTCGGCCATGCGCTCGCGATCTGATGCGGCGTTGGGCGCAGTGGCTTTGGGGCGGGCGGAGGTAGTGGCAACTCCCATACTCGAAATTAGCATGGCTGCAAGGAGAAGCGATGCTGGAATCGAATGGCGTGAATGCTGGACGCGTGCCATTCTTAGCTGAGGCTCGTTAAGGACGAAGGCAGCGAGTCAGCGACCGCTGTGCTCGGTTAGCGGGTAAGCAAGTCAACTGTAGGCCGGTAGACATGGAAAGAACGGTGGAGACGATGGAGGGTATTCGCGCGGTGCGTACGGCGCTGGCAGACGGGCGCGTGCGGCCATCGGAACTGGCAGAGCAGGCGCTGGCGCGTGCAGGCAGGAACGCGGATCACAATACCTACCTATGGCAAGACGCGGCGTGGACGCTTGCGGAGGCGGCGCGTGCGGAGGCGATGCCGCGCGGCGAGGGCGGGCCGTTTGGCGATGGGCGGCGGGCGCTCTGGGGTATTCCGGTTTCCGTGAAGGATTGCTTTGACCTGGCGGGTGCGCCGACTACCTGCGGCGTGCGGTTCTATGGCGAGTTGAACGGGATTGCCGAGCGGGATTCGTGGCTGGTGGCGCGGCTGCGCGCGCAGGGAGCGGTGATTACCGGCAAGACGCATCTGCATCCGCTGGCATACGGAATTACGGGCGAGAATCCGGAGTTTGGCGATTGCGTTCAGTCACGGGATGCGACGGCGCTGACGGGCGGATCGTCGTCAGGGGCTGCGGCCAGCGTGCAGGAGCGGTCGGCTCTGATGGCGATCGGAACCGATACGGGCGGGTCCGTGCGGGCGCCGGCTGCGCTGTGCGGGCTGGCGGGCTATCGTGCGACGCTGGGACGCGGAGACTGGCGCGGCGGCGCACACCTGGCGCAGTCATTCGACACGATGGGTTGCCTGTTTCGCGACCTGGCCGATGGGCCGCTGCTGGCTGGATTGTTTGCGCCTGAACAGGCAGAGCTTGGGGCGGAGTTGAAGCGATTTGCGGTTGTGGACGATGAGCTCTTCCAAGACTGCGAGCCGGAGATTCTTGAGGGGCTGCGCGCGACAGTGCGGGCGCTTGAGGCGCTGGGGCTGAGCGGGACGCGGGTGGATGCAGGATGGTGGTCCGATTCGTTCGAGATTTTTGCGCCGATCCAGGCTTGGGAGGCGGCGCGGATTCATGCGGGGCATTTTGACCGGATCGCGCCGGAGATTCGTGAGCGGCTGCAGTGGGGCGCAGGCCTTGGGGCCGACGAGATTGCGGCGCTGCGGCGGAGGCATGAGGTGTTTCGTGCGCGCATGGATGCGTTGCTCGATGAGCATGAACTGCTACTTCTGCCGGCGACGCCTGTGTCGCGCCTGGCGGCCGGCGCGGACCACAGCCAGACGCGTGGGCGGCTGCTGCGGTATACGACTCCGTTCAGCCTGGCAGCAGTGCCGGTGGTGACGATTCCGTGCGCGGCGAGCGGGGTGCAGATGGCGGCGGTGCGGGGTGGGGATGAGGCGCTGTTGCAGGTGGCCGCGCGGCTGGGGAATAAATGCGGTTGAAGAGCGGACGTTCCCATTCCCTCGGGGGCTGAAGCCCAGCGTCTCTTTGGCCGAGGCAATGTACGGGCTGAAGCCCGTACCCTTCATACTGAAGCGCGATCCCTTCGCTCAGGCGCGGCCCGCGAACTCTTTGGTCTCGGTGTAGACCTTCACTTTTTCGCCTTCCTGGATGTAGAGGGGGA
>Ga0182030_10002504_pt1 | contig 38967 bp, 37 predicted proteins | sample 812S3MmetaG_FD_121299 | JGI IMG/M metagenome (GOLD analysis project Ga0182030, IMG submission 121299) | Permafrost microbial communities from Stordalen Mire, Sweden - 812S3M metaG (Illumina Assembly) | ecosystem: Environmental > Terrestrial > Soil > Wetlands > Permafrost | place: Sweden...
ACGGATGGCACCACTTGTCGCATGTGGCGGGGGAAGTGAAGAATCCCTCACGAGTCCTTCCGCGCAGTTTTCTCGTTGGTGCGCTCATCGTCATTTTCGTTTATCTCAGCGCCAACCTCGCCTACTTGCAGGTTCTGTCACTGCCGGTTATGGCCCAGGACGCCTACCAGCGTGTGGCGGCAAAAACCATGGAAATACTTTGGGGCCCGCGGGGCGCCGCGTTCGTTTCCGGATTGATCCTCTGCTCGATGTTCGGGGCCACAAACGGCAACATCCTGGGTGGCGCACGCGCCTACTTCGCCATGGCCCGCGACCGCGTCATGTTTTCCGCGGTGGGACGAATTCACCCGCGCTTTGAAACCCCCTATGTCGCCCTGCTGATCCAGGGAGTTTGGTCCATCGTGCTGGCGGCCACCGGCACCTTTGAGCAACTCTATACCTACGTCATTTTCACCGGCTGGATTTTTTACGCGGCGGCGGCGCTGGCCGTGGTCATTCTGCGCCGGAAGCACCCCCAGTGGGTGCGGCCTTACCGCGTTTGGGGCTACCCCGTATTGCCGGTGGCCTTTGCCGCCGCCGCGCTGATCATCATCATCAATGCACTGGCCCGCAGCCCGCGCGAATCCGGCATTGGTTTGGGCCTCGTACTATTGGGGATTCCCGTCTACTTCGCCTGGACGCGCTTCAACCGAACCGGGCAGAGCGCGTAAGAGCGGGGGAACAATATTTTACCTTCTCGCAAAAGAACTTACTTGAGGTTTTCCGTGATGAGGAACTCAACTACAACCACGTCGTGCCAGCGGCCTTCCAGGAGCGTGTGCTTTTCGTGTATGCCCACTTCTCTCCAGCCGGTCATGCGGCAGAGAGTGCGGCCGGCGTCATTGTGAGCTACAAATCTCCCGATCAATTTGTAGTGCCCTTCCTTTCGCGCCGCGGATTGAATAGCGCGCATTAATTCCCTGCCCACACCGTGCCGCCGGTAATCGCGGTCGATGTAGATGAGGAGCTCGGCAATGCCCTCGATGCGCGGCCGCACTTGATAAGGGCTGATCGACGCCCAGCCCAAAACCCGTCCGTTCAGCTCCGCCACCAGCAGCGGGTATTTCCCGGTGCGTTCCATCACCCAGCGCGTGCGCTCCTCGCGAGTGACCAAGAAATGTTCAAACGTCGCCAAGTGATCTTGGATCGCCTGCATGTAAATTCGCGCGATGTCGTTGGCGTCGCGGTCTTCGGCCGCCCGCACTCGCAACTGCGGGCGCGGCTTTCCCTGCGTGACCGGGGCGACAGGCGATGACATGGTTTTTACCTGTGCCATCATAACAAGACCCCGGGGGATTCACCAGGTGTGGATTCAGGATCAGCGAAATTTGCGGAGATTGCGCAAGCGAATTGAGGCATCCCGGAGTTTCCGGTTGACTTTCTGTACCCGGCTACTTATGCTGAAAAGTGCGGCAATGGCACATATCCTTCAACTCGGCGCTGCAAAGTCCTGTTGTATGGTGCCAGTGCCGGCGTGTGGGGGTGTTGCTTAGCAGCGCGCTAATCAAAACGACCTGATTCCAACCCACCGTCGGAGCCCAATCCGGCAGTGGGTTTTATGTTTTTGGAGTGTACTCAGAATGAAAGCCTCGAACTCGCTTTGGAAGGAAAGCCTCACCGGCAAATTGCCGGAGGATCTGGCCCACGAGATTGATATCTTCGAGACAGATTTGGGCCTGAAGAAGCAGGGGAAGCTGGACGAGCGTCTGATCGCTGAAACGCGCTTACGACGGGGCGTGTACGGCCAGCGTTACGACAATGGTCAACGCCACGACGGCAAAAGGGTGCAGGAATTCGCTTACCCCTCCGGGCCTTTGACCAAGGGGCCGAATACCCTCTGGGATGCTCCGGGCATGCAACGCATCAAGATACCCGCCGGCGGCTTGAACGCGGCGCAACTCGAAACCCTGGCGGAACTTGCGGAGGAGTACTCCGACGGGATCGCTCACATCACCACCCGTCAGGACGTTCAGCTTCATTACGTGCACATTGACGATACGCCCACCCTGATGCGCCGCCTGGCCGCCGCAAAAATCACCACGCGGGAAGCCTGCGGGAACTCGGTCAGAAATGTGACCGCCTGCCCTTATGCCGGCGTTTGCCAGGATGAAGTTTTCGATGTCACCCCTTATGCCCTAGCGCTCTCGCGATTCTTGCTCGGCCACCCGGATTGCCAGAGCTTCGGCCGGAAATTCAAACCGTCGTTCAGCGGCTGCGCGCAGCATGCCTGCGGACTCGCGAACATGCACGACCTGGGCTTGGTGGGAGTCACCCACACCGAAAACGGGAAGGAAGTGCGCGGTTTTGCCATGTACGTAGGCGGAGGACTCGGCACGGTTCCTTACCAGGCGAAACTGTTCCACCCCTTCCTGCCTCCGGAAGAACTGTTGCCCATCGCCCAATCCATCGCCCGGGTTTTCGCGCGACTGGGAGAAAAGAAAAATCGCAATCGGGCACGCATTAAATTTCTGATTCACGATCTGGGAATCGAGAAATTCAAGGAATTGGTCTGGGAGGAGCGCAAGACCCTGCCGCATGACCCGCGATGGACGCAATACGTGGAGATGGCAAAAGAATCGAAGGAGGAGCCGCTGCGCCCGCCGGGTGAGACTCCGTCGCGGGCCTCCGAAGCTTTCGAGCGATGGCACAAGACCAACGTGCGCCCCCAACGCCAGGAAGGATATTCCACCGTCACGACCACGCTTCCCTTGGGAGACATCACGGCGAGCCAGCTTCGCGCCCTCGCCGACATCGTGCGCCGCTTCACGCGCGAGACGCTGCGCACCACCGTCGAACAAAATTTCGTCGTTCGCTGGGTCAGCAATCGCGACTTGGTAGACATTTACGAAGCCTTGAATCCGGTGGGCTTGGGAGACCCGGGGGCTGGAAACATCGTGGATATCGTTGCGTGCCCCGGGACCGATACTTGCAAACTGGGCATCTCATCGTCGCGAGGCCTGGCGATGGAATTGCGGAACCGGCTCGCCCAGAAGAGTTTTGAAATGGACGCGGCGGTCCAGAACCTTCACATCAAGATCAGCGGCTGCTTTAACAGTTGCGGCCAGCATCATGTGGCCGACCTCGGCTTCTATGGCGTCAGCCGCAAGATGGCGGGCTATGCCGTTCCTCACTTTCAGGTGGTTCTGGGGGGGGAGTGGGAGAGCAACGCCGGCTCGTATGGTTTGCCCGTTGTCGCGGTCCCATCCAAGAACATTCCGCAAGTCGTGACTCGCTTGACGGATCGTTACGTGGCCATCCGCAAAAGCGGCGAAAGCTTCAAGGATTTCGTCAAACGCATCGGGAAGGTCGAAATCAAAAGCCTGCTGGAAGATCTCACCCGGCTGTCCGCCGACAGCGCCGACCGGTCGTTCTTCAGCGACTGGGGTGATCCGCGTGAATACGGCTTGGGCGACATGGGCGTGGGTGAATGCGCCGGAGAAGTCGTATCGGCGATCGAATTCGATCTCGCCGCTGCCGAACGAGAGGTCTTCCAGGCGCAGGTGGATCTGGATAAAGGGAACTTCCAGCAAGCGGCCCGGACCGCCTACCTGGCGATGGTCCATGCGGCAAAGGCACTGGTGAAGCTGGAACTCCAGGACGTCCCCGACGATCCCGACCGGATCATCCGGGAATTTACCACGCGCTTCTATGACACCCAGAAGTTTTACGATTCGTTCGCGGGCGGAAAATTCGCCCAGTACTTATTCGCTGCCCACGTATCGTCGAACAAGCCGGACAACCCTGACTCAGCTCGCTACCTGATTGATGAAGCCCAACTGTTTATTGACGCTTCCCACGCCTGCTACAATCGGCTGGGAACCGTTAGCGTCGCCTAGAGGAGTGATATCGAGTCCAATGGAATTTCAGCACCTCAACGTAAAGCTCTTTGTGGAGAAGGAGGAAAAAGTCGACCTCGAGGCTTTGATTCCGGTCTTTCATAGCTGGATTCAAAATCAGGCGGGCGGCGAGCTTCTGCTGGATGTCGCGGATTATCGTCACATCCGCTCGGGCCCGGGGGTGATTTTAATAGGGCACGAGGGCAACTATAGCCTTGATAACACCGGCGGCCGGCTGGGTGTCCGGTACAACCGCAAAGCGGAGTTGGAGGGAACCAACCAGGATCGCCTGGTCCAGGCGACCCATGCAACTCTGGCTGCCTGCCGCCGCCTGGAGATTGAGCCGCGGCTGGGCGGGACGATTCTGTTCCATGGACGCGAGATCGAGGTGCTCATAAACGATCGCCTTCTGGCCCCCAATACGCTGGAGACCCGCGCCGCGGCTGATTCGGAGTTCCGCACTTTTTTTTCGACACTGTTCCGGGACATCGAGTACGCTGTGTCTTACCCGCAAGACCCCCGCAGCTTGTTTTCTGTTCACGTGAAAGCATCGCAGGCATTTGATACCACGGCCTTGCTGAACAACTTGAATTCGATGGCGCCGGTTTCCCACCAAGGTTGATGGAGGCTCCCCTAGAAAAAACCTTCTCATCCTCCCGCCCTGCAGGATGCGCTCTCCCTTGGTAGAGGATAGGAAGGCCTCAGCTCTCTCCGAGGGGAGCGGGTGCCCGACGAAAAAGGGCGGCTGAGGGTCATTTCCCATGCCATCAATTCTGAAGGGGCCGCAGACGCCCCCACAAGACCTACGCACCAGGGATGTTATAATCGCTAAGTTTGCCGATAGTGCTATGGAGCCCTTATGCACGATGCCTGCCTGTGGATGGCGCTCGCATTTTATGGTCTGGGAATCCTGCTCATTGTCCCCTCCGTTGTGCGAAGGCGGCCGTCACTTTCGGCTGCTTCCTTGGGGGCGCTGGGGATCGGCTTGACAGCACATGCCGGGGCGTTGGCGATTGAAGCCGCCCGCCTCCATCGCCTGCCGGTCACGGACGTCCGCAGTGCTCTGTCGTTTTATGCTTTCCTGGTGACCCTCGCCTTTTTCTTTGTGTACCTGCGGTACCGAATTGTCGCTTTGGGTCTCTTCATGCTGCCCCTCGTTTTCCTTCTGACCCTAATCTCGGCACTTCGTCCGCCGGGGTCCTTTGACTCTTCCGCCTTTCGGGGCGGCTGGCTGCTGGTTCATATCAGCTCGATCTTCCTCGGCTATACCGCACTGTTCCTAACCTTTGTCGCCTCAGTCATGTACCTAATTCAGGAACGCGAGCTGAAGTCCAAGCAGCCGCGAGGCTTTTACTATCGCTTACCTTCGCTAAAGGTCTGCGAAGAACTCTATTACCGCTCCCTGGTGTTGGGACTTCCCTTTTTGAGCATCGGCATACTGACCGGATTTATCTGGGCAAGCCGCACGTGGAAGGGTCCCTGGGAACTCGATCCGAAGATCCTGGCTTCCATGGTGACGTGGTTGATCTACCTGGTACTTTTCTCCACTCGCGTCAGCGGCGGATGGCGCGGGCGGCGCGCTGCCTATATTGCCATCTTCGGATTCGCAGCCATTCTCGTAACGTTCGTCGGCATCAGCTTGCTCAGTGGGGATCACGGGTACATCCCGAAGTTGCGAGAAATGCCTTGAAATCGGGGGTTGGGTGCTGGGGACTGGGTGCTGGGGGGGCCGATCGTGTGTTTGCGGCATTCCCCAGCCCTTAGCCCCCAGAACCCAGTTCCGACTGCTTTTATGAACCTAACCCTTTTGGGCATCAATCATCGCACGGCGCCGGTGGAAGTCCGGGAGAGGATGAACATCCCGGAAGCGCGCCTGGCCGAAGCCGTATCCGATCTGGTGCATCGCGACGGTATCCGCGAGGGAATGATTCTTTCCACCTGCAACCGCGTGGAAGTGACGACCTCTGCTGAGGACGAAGTGGATGCGGAATCCGTCATTCATCATTTCCTGGCGGACCACCACCATTGTGACTTGGGGTCTTTCGCGCATTTCTTCTACCGGCTCCGGCAGCAGGATGTGGTGAAACACCTGTTCCGCGTGGCATCCAGCCTTGACTCCATGATCCTCGGTGAGCCGCAGATTTTAGGACAAATGAAACAGGCATATGCCGCCGCGCGCACGGCAGGCGCGATGAATGGCACCCTGAACGACGTGGTGAACCAGGCGCTGGCGGTGGCCAGACGCGTGCGGCGCGAAACGGCGCTGGGATCAGCAGCGGTGTCCGTTTCTTACGCGGCCGTCGAGCTGGCAAAGAAGATCTTCGGCGGCCTCGAGGGCAAAACGATCTTCGTTGTGGGCGCCGGCAAAATGAGCGAACTGGCGGCCAAACACCTTCTGAGCAGTGGCGCCAGCAACATCCTGGTGAGCAATCGCACTTACGAGCGGGCGGTGGAACTGGCCGCGGCGTTCCACGGTACGCCGGTGCCCTTTGAAAATCTCTACGAATACCTGAGCCAGGCGGACATCGTCATCAGCTCCACGGGGTCGCCCCACACGATCATTAACAAGAATCAGGTAGAAAAACTGCTGAGCGCACGCAGGAACCGGCCCATTTTTTTCGTGGATATCGCCGTGCCGCGCGACATCGACCCGTCCGTGAATGAACTGGATAATGTCTTTTTGTATGATATCGACGACCTGGGTCACGTCGTCGAAGCCAATAAGAAGCAACGCGAACACGAAGCCGTTTGGGCGGAGGAAATCATCCAGATGGAAGTCCAGAAGACGCTGAAACGCCTGGCATCGCGCGACGTCGTGCCCACCATCGTGGCGCTGGAGGACCGCCTGAACCGCATTCGCGCGACAGAAATGGAGCGCTATCAGGGCCGGCTGGGAAACCTGACCCCCGAGCAGCGCCAAGCCGTGGACGCCCTTACGCGCGGCATCATGAACAAAATTCTCCACGGGCCTATTACCGAACTTAAGAGCGGGGCAGGCGAACCCGAAAACGTAGCTTTGGTACGGCTGATCCATAAGATCTTCGGGTTGGGAAATTAGCGAGAAAATGAGAGAAACGAAATTCGAAAATCGAAACTGGAAAACCGGGGCGAATTTCGTGTTTCGATTTTCGAGTTTCGTCTCCCACTTGCTCGTCACTTGTCACTTGTTTCTAGTCACTGATTTTATATGCGATTGATCATCGGCTCGCGCGGTTCCAAACTCGCTCTGTGGCAGGCCCACTGGGTTCGTGACCAGTTTGCCTCTGCTGGCTATGAAATCGAAGTACGCATCATCAAGACAACAGGTGACAATCTACAGGCCATCGCGCCCGGCGAACCTCTGCCGGCCTCCATGGCGCAAACCGTCGCGGAGGTGGGGAGCAAAGGCCTGTTCATCAAAGAAATTGAAGAAGCGCTGCTGGCACGGGAAATCGATGTGGCCGTGCACAGCTTGAAGGACCTGCCCACCGAACAACCCGCCGGGCTGGTCCTCGGCGCGGTCCCACAGCGAGAGGACCCGCGTGATGTTTTCATCTCGCGGGAGGGAGAATCCCTGGAAAGCATGCCAGCCGGTGCGCGGGTTGCTACCAGCAGTTTGCGGAGGCAGACGCAATTGCGCGCTTTGCGGCCCGATCTTGTTTATGTCGCGATGCGAGGGAATCTGGACACACGACTGCGGAAGCTGGAGCGTGGTGATTGTGAGGCGCTGGTGCTGGCCGCAGCCGGCGTTCGCCGCCTGGGCCTGAGCGAACGGATAACCAGTTACTTCCGCCTCGGCCAGATGTGCCCGGCGGTGGGCCAGGGGGCCTTGGGCATCGAAATCCGCGCTAACGATCCGCGCGCGCGCGAGGCCGTGGCGCCCCTCGATCACTTGGCGACACATCAGGCTGTCCGCGCTGAGCGCGCCGTGCTGCGCCGCCTGGGAGGTGGTTGTCAAGTGCCCATCGCCGCGCACGGCATAGTGGAAGATGGTGATCTGCGATTGCAAGGACTGGTCGCCAACCTCGACGGGATGCAAGTGATTCGCGCCCAGACGAAGGGCCCTGCGTCCGATCCGGAGGTGCTGGGCACGACGGTGGCGGAAGACCTGCTGCGCCAGGGCGCGCGGGGGATACTTGACGCGCTCGGCGAAACCAAACCTTGACAGCCGGGCTAAGGTCGAAACTCAAAATTCAAAAATCGGACCAAGTTTCGAGTTTCCAATTTCGATTTTCGTCTTTTTAGGGCCACCACCACGGACATCGTGCGATGAAACCAGGCAAAGTCTATCTCGTTGGCGCAGGGCCCGGCGACCCGGGGCTGTTGACGCTCAAAGGGAAGCAGATTCTTGAGCGCGCCGATTGCGTCGTTCACGACTTCCTGGTGAATAAAGACCTGCTGCGCATGGCGCGGGCCGACGCTGAGAAGATCGCCGTGGGCCGGCGCGGTGAACGGGATCGTATGCGGCAGAGCGAGATCAATCAACTTCTGGCGGCGCGTGCCCGCGAGGGCAAAGTAGTGTGCCGTTTGAAGGGCGGCGACCCGTATGTATTCGGGCGCGGGGGCGAGGAGGCGCAAGCGCTTACCCGTGATGGCATCGTCTTTGAAGTTGTGCCGGGGGTTTCGGCGGGGCACGCCGTTCCCGCCTATGCAGGGATTCCCATAACCCACCGCGACATTGCTTCCACGGTAACCTTTATCGCCGGGCACGAAGACCCCGAGAAAGAATCCTCGCGCCTTGACTGGTCGCAACTGGGGACCTGCCCTGGCACGTTGGTTTTCTTCATGGCCGTGAGAAATCTACCGCGCATCACCGAGGCCCTGATCAACCATGGACGTTCACCCCGCACACCCGCCGCCGTCATCCAGTGGGGCAGTTTGCCGAAGCAGAAGGTGATCGAGGGAACCCTGGCGGACATCGCCGCCAAATCCTCCGCCGTCTTGACGCCTGCCATCACCGTCATCGGTGAGGTGGTGAGCCTGCGGGACGGGCTGAAGTGGTTTGAACAGTTGCCGCTGTTTGGCAAGCGCATCGCCATAACTCGCGCGCGCGAGCAGGCCGGCGTGTTGCGCGAGGAACTGGCAGCGTTGGGGGCCGAAGTTATCGAGATTCCCACCATCGAAATCCGGCCACCGGACTCGTGGGAGCCGCTCGATGCCGCCATCCGCAGGCTGGAAGAGTTTGACTACCTGCTGGTAACGTCGGCGAATGGGGTACGGAATTTCCTGGCGCGCCTCGCTGCGTCAGGGCGCGACGTGCGGGCATTGAAAGGACTGACCATCGGCGCCATCGGCCCCGCCTCCGCCGCGGAATTTGCGCGCACGGGCGTGAAGGTCGATCTGTTGCCGACGGAATACGTGGCGGAGGGATTGCTCGCGGCGCTCAGTGACCGCGATCTGCAGGGCAAAGCGTTTCTGATTCCGCGCGCGCGGGTGGCCCGGGACCTGGTGCTCCGAGTGCTCGAGGAGCGCGGAGCTCACGTGGAAGTGGTGGAAGCTTACCAGACCGTCATGCCGCAAATTTCCCCGGAAGAACTCGCCCACCTGCTCACGCCGCCGCCGGATGCGATCACGTTTACAAGTTCATCAACCGCAATGAATTTCGCCAAACTCGTGGGCGAGAATCGGCTTGCGGAAGTGCTTCGTGGCGCCGCCATCACCTCCATCGGCCCGATCACTTCCCAAACCCTCTGCCAGCTCGGCCTGACGGTCACCCTTGAAGCACGAGAGTCCACGATGGCGGGATTGGTGCGGGCGATCACCGAGCATATCGGGAGGTGATCGAGAAAGATGTCTGGTTACTTTCTTCAGCATCTTATAAGATGCTTTTGAGGTGCTTACATGATTGACGTTGCAGAAGACATTCATCCACTGACGGCGTTCAAGCGCCAGACCGCCAAGTTTGCCCGACTTCTCAAGAAGAACCGGCGACCTATGGTGCTGACGGTGGAGGGGAAAGCGCGCTTTGTGGTTTTCGACGCCGAGGCATATGAAGACTGGAAAGACCGAATGGAAACGGTCGAGGCGGTTAACGAGGCCCTTGCCGAGCAAGGGGAAGGCCGTCCGGCAGCAGAAGTGCACGCAGAGTTAAGGAAGAAATACTTTGGCCTACCACGTCCTTTATCGCAGGCGCGCTGAACGCGATCTCGAGAGGTTGGCGCAGGCAGTGACGCTGGAATGGTTTGACGCTCTCTTGGACGCAATTGAAAGCTTGGCGGAGTTCCCGGAACGCTGCGCCTTTGCGCCCGAGCCAGGGTTTCGCGTTAGAGGAATCCCCGAACTTCTATACGGTGAGGGGCACAACATCTACCGCATCCTTTATCGCGTCAAAGACGAGAGATTGCAAATCCTCACCGTGCGTCATGCCAGACGGCGAGCTTTGGGAAGGTAAGCTCTGCATCACGCGGGGCCAAGGTCCGTGCAAGTCGTACCAAATCACCGCTACAAATTCAGCAACTCGCGCAGCTTGCGGGTTTGGGCCCGGCTCACGGGGATTTCCGTCTGCTTGCGATCTTCCATTTTAAGCTGATAGGAACTCTTGAACCAGGGAACCACTTCCTTGATGTGGTTCACGTTGATCAGGTAGGAGCGATGCACGCGCCAGAAAATCTTAGGATCGAGGTTGGCTTGGAGTTCCTCCACGGTGCGATAGTTGGACTGGCCTTCCATCTCGCGCGTAACGATGCTGATAACGCCGTCTTCGATGCTGGCGTAAATGATTTCATCAGAATCGACCAGGATAAGCCGGTTGGCGCTTTTGACCACCAGCTTACCCTTTTGGGGTACGGGGCGTTGCTCCACCATCTGCACCAGGCGGTCGAGTTTCTGGCTGGTGGTGTCTGAACTTTCCACCAAGCGGCGCACTCGCTGAATGGCCTTATCCAGCCGCGGCTTGGCCACCGGTTTCAAGAGGTAGTCAATGGCATTCACTTCGAAGGCTTGCACGGCGTACTGGTCATAAGCGGTGGCAAAAACGAAAAATGGGAGGCGCATTTTCTTTTCCAGCAGGCGCTTGATCACACCGAAGCCGTCGATGCCGGGCATTTGCACATCCAGGAACACCAGATGCGGGTTCAACTCGCGCACCATGCTCACGGCTTCAACACCGTTCTTTCCCTGGCCGACCACTTCGACGTCGGAAAAACCCTTCAGCAGGAATGCCAATTCATCGCGAGCCGGCTGTTCATCATCCACAATCAGCGCCGTGATTTTCATGATGCATGAATCCCTTCTGCGGTCTGAGCCGCGGACCATTCTCTGCGGAACGGTTTCCCCACCAAGCCATTATAGCTGACGTTAGACTTGCCGAGAATGGCGCTGCTCCCGCAGCAGCAGGCCGGCAATGTTATAATGGCTACTTCCGTACGCAGTGGCATTATTATCGCCAATTGAGGCCAAACCTGTGCCAAAGCGCGCCCGCATTCTTGAGAGCAAAACCATCTTCCGCGGCAGAGCGGTGGAATTGAAAGTTGACCGTGTTGTTGAACCGGGTGGAGTTGAGACCACACGTGAAGTTGTTTGCCACCCGGGTTCAGTCGTTATCGTTCCCCATCTCCCTGACGGCCGTTTGATCCTGGTCCGCCAGTACCGGCACGCGGTGCGTGAAAGCTTGTGGGAACTTGTGGCCGGTGGCATGGAACGGGGAGAAACCCCTCGCCAAAGCGCGCGCCGTGAGTTGGTGGAAGAGACTGGGTACCACGCCCGCATCCTCAAGCCTCTTCTTGAATTCTACCCGAGTCCGGGCATTCTGAGTGAGAAGATGCATCTCTTCGAAGCATGGGACCTGACCCCGTCCAAAGGCCAACCCGATGCCGACGAACGAATCGAAACCGGATTCTTTACCGTTAATGAAATAATGAAAATGATTAAGAGTCATGAGATCCGCGATGGCAAAACACTGGTAGGAATTCTGTTGCTCTTTGGAGCGCCACCGGTCTCAACATAAATTTCCTTAGGTTGGCAGTACCTTCCCAAGAGGGTTTCTTGCAACAATTTTCTTGACAAGTCGAGGGCAGAAAAGCTATCTCTATTGGCGAGGGAGTTAGGAAAGTGTTCTCCTTGGGAAAGTGTTCATGGGAATAAGCGGCCGGGGATCGAAGAGATCTTCGGCCTTTTTCTTTTTTGGCACTTCGTAAGGAGCGGCAACCTCAAAAGTAAAATCAAGGAGGGCGCAAGTGGCAAGACTTCAGGGTAAGGTCAAGTGGTTCAACAACAGCAAAGGGTACGGGTTCATCGGCCAGGACGGCGGAGCTGATGTCTTCGTTCATTACTCGGCCATCCAGGGCGAAGGATTCAAGACCTTGCAAGAAGGCGACACGGTAGAGTTCGAGATCGTCCAAGGGCAAAAAGGACCTCAGGCCGACAAGGTCACAAAGCTCGCTTAACCGGCATCTGCTTCTCCCTTTCCTGGCCCAACCCTTGTGGTTGGGCCTTTTTGTTTTCAGGCGGTTACGAGAATGTTCCCTCCCGTCCAAGCGCCGAGCACCGCTTTTCTCTACCTTTTGCTTGATTTTCACCCAGCCAAGCGCGACAATACTCCGGTCGATAGAAACAGGGGCAAGCTCACAATACGACACGAGGGGTGGCAGCGTGCCATTCGGCGTGGCGAAAACTGAGTGTGCTGGGTTGGGCGGTTGGGAGGATGTTGCGATGATGAATTTGCGGCGAGCGGCCGGCTTCATTTTGGTCCTGGCAATTGCAGCCACGGCTCAGGATTATATCCCGAGCGCGCCATTGCCTCACCGCGACACCCTGGGAGACAACGCGAGCGTGGCCGAGCGCGTTTCGCTGACTGTTCCCGCCGAGACGGAAGTCAAAGTGCAGGTTTTGTCAGGGATTCACTCGCAAATCAACCACGTCAACGACCCCGTCATTGCCGAAGTTTTGAAGCCCGTATTCGTCCAAGGGAAAATCGCTCTGCCGCCCGGAAGCTTGCTGGACGGGCACATTACCATGATCCGCAACGCCGGGCACATGCATCACTCGGCACAACTCGGCTTGCGCTTTGACCGCATCACTCTTCCGGATGGACAGGAAAAACCTGTCGCCGCGGTTCTGGCTGCCCTGGAACACCCCGAGATGCTCGATATTCATCTTGATCAAGAGGGTCACCTGACCAGCAACCGGACGATGTCGTGGAAGACGCTGGCTGGCGGGTTCACCGCGTTGGGTACATTCGGGGCATTGAAAATTGCGGCGGTGGGCTCAGCCGGCGCCACCTTGGCGCTTCCTTTGGCCGGAGCCGCCCTCATCAGCTATGAGGCCCTTTGGCATCGCGGGCGTGAAGTGAACATGCCCCCCGACACCCAATGCCGACTGCGGCTGAACTACCCCGTCACCGTCCACTTCCCTTGGTAAGCAAAAGTCTCGATGGATTATTATCACAGCCAGCCGAGGCGCGGCCCGTCGCGCTGGAAGGCCGGTGGCTGGATGGCGCCCCTGACGAATTCTGGGCTGCATCCGAGCCCGCGAGCGTGCTCGAAGGTTCCGGCGAGGCGCTCCGGGAACTGCCGGCGTGGCTGAGTAACCACTCCCTGAGATACCCGGATGGTGCCGCGATAGGATTTCTTTCCTACGAACTCGCGCGGCACATCGAGCCCCTGCCGCTCGCCACGCATCATTCGCTGCCCGATGTTTCCTTCGCCTACTACCCCCGAGTTGAGCGCCTTCGTGTAGGGGCCACCCGCGCCCCCAGGCCCCAGGATGCTATCCGAGTTGAGTCCGGCGTTGATTTCAAAATGTACCGGCACGCCGTTGAACGGGTTCGCTCCTACATCGCGGCGGGTGACATCTACCAGGCGAACTTAACAATCCCCTTCTGCGCTGAACTGGGCGACGAACCTGCTGAGTCCGTTTACCTCCGCATGAGATGCAGTGGCGCTCCCTTTCGCGCCTTCATGAAGACCCCGGCGCGCATGATCCTGAGCAGCTCACCGGAACGATTTTTCCAAGTCGCGGGGAACCATATTCTAACCAGCCCCATCAAAGGAACCATCGCGCGCGACGGGTACGATTATCAACGGCCCCAGGCGGCGCTTCTCGCCAGCGAAAAGGATCGCGCGGAAAATCTGATGATCGTAGACCTCGTGCGCAACGACCTGGGCCGCATCTGCAAATATGCCAGCATCCGAGCGCGCTTGTGGGAGACGGAAGTCCTTCCCCAATTGGTTCACCTGGTCTCGCACGTTGAGGGAACACTCCGCCCGGGGGCGGGAATTTTGGAAATTATCGCCGCGCTTTTCCCTTGTGGCTCCATCACCGGCGCGCCCAAAATCCGCGCCATGGAAATTCTTGCGGAGATCGAGCGAACACCGCGCGGAGTTTCCATGGGCGCCATGGGAATAATTCGTGGGACTCCGGAGTCAGACCGCTGTAGAATGGATTTTAACGTCTCGATCCGCACGATGGTGATCGAGGAAGGAAAGACGTTGTTCAACGTGGGTGGCGGGATAGTTTACGATTCCGATCCCCTCTCGGAATATGCAGAGGTGATGCTGAAAGCTCAGCCGCTCTTCGACGCGCTCGGAGCCCGCGAAGCAGTAGGTAGTAGTCAGTAAGAAATAGTGAATGGTAAATAGTGAATAGTGAATGCTGAACGAGAATGCAGGCCCTACATTCCGGCGGCGTGGCCGGTATTTGGCAACTTACTACTCACCATTCACCATTTACTATGTAAAGGTGGCTTACCCAGGTGGATTCCCTCATCTATCATAACGACAGCATTATTCCCCTGGCGGAAGCGCGTCTTTCTCCCGGCCAGATGGGCCTGCTGATGGGCTGGGGCGTGTTCACGACGCTGCGCATCTATGCGGGGGTTCCTTTTGCCTTCGACCGGCATTGGGAGCGGATGGTGCGCGACGCGGAGCGCCTGGGTATTGCCCTCGAATATCGCCAGGAAACCGTCTGGGATGCGGTGGTGAAGCTGTCCGCTGCCAATCAGCGGCCGGAAGCCGCCGCGCGGCTTTCTTTTATCAAGAATCATGGCGGACTTTGGGCAGACGCACCCGGCTGCCCTGCCACCGACCTGCTGATTTTCACGCGCGAACTGGCCGTATGGCCGGCGGCGCACAAGTTGTTGCTCGTCCCCAATGCAATCTTTTCAATCGGGAAATTAGCCGGCGCCAAAATGCTTTCCTGGGTACAGAATGCCGGCACCCTCGACCGCGTTCACCGGGAGGGCTTCGACGACGGATTATTGTTGAATGAGCGCGGTCAACTGGCGGAATGCACATCGGCCAATGTCTTCCTGGTGCGCGGCCCCCAGGTTCTGACGCCTCCCTTGACTTCCGGTTGCCTGCCGGGAATAACCCGCGAGGCTCTCCAGGAGGTCATTCCCGCGGCAGGATTCACCCTTCTGGAGCAGGACCTCACTCCCAGCGACCTGGACTCGGCGGACGAAGTCTTCATCAGTTCCACAACGCGCGAGGTTGCCGGCGTGGAAAGTATCCAGCCCCACTGGAAATATCCTGCTCCAGGAAAAATCACGCGCGAGATTGCAGCGGCTTTTCAGGATTACGTCAAAGCTCACTTGCAGCGGAACGTGTAGCAAACCAAGATTGCACATTGCGGAGCCGCCAACATAGCCGACTGTCGATGCGAGTTGACGGTTCATGGCGAAGAAGTGCTTCGTTGAATCTTGCTTTGAATCAGATCCCAAGACTCAACTACCCCTTTTTCCGTGCCCAAAAGCAGGAGATTGCGGGAGGCATCAAACAGGAGGTTACTGGTCGTCCGTGCAGCGAGGACTTGCCGGTGTTCCCCCGTCTCAGGGTTCCACAGTTGGACCGATCTTCCTGAAGCCGCATAGGCAATCCATCCTGTCGTTCCCACCACCGAGATCGTGTCCACATAATCCGATTGCGGCGGAGAGGTTGTGCGGAGTTGTCGCGTCTTCAAGTCCCAGGCATAGACTCGACCGTTCTGAGAGCCCATATAAACCAGGCTCCGGGGAATGTCGAAGGCAATAGGTCTGAAGGTGGCGAACTCGCGAGGTTTAGTGAGTCGCGCTACTAAGCCCCCCGATCGTGTGTCCCAAATGCTGGGTTGGTGGCCGGCGTTGAAGATGAAGACATCATCCGGACTGAAGGCGACATCTCCATAAATCGTCGAACAGCATGCCTGGAAGCTCGGTCGGCGAGTTGCAATCTCGATGACTTCAATCGAGCCTCGGCCGGTGATGACCAGAACGGCTCGACCGTCCGCCGTGAATCGAGCGGTGCCATAGTTCGCTTCATCATCGCGCAAGACCTCAACCTTCCCGGCGCGACCGATCGGCACAAGCGTGAGATCGTCACTTGCGATCGCCAACTCGCGTTCATCGGGGCTGAACGCGAGATCGCTCAATTCGCCGTGGTCTTCGCGGATCTCCTGGGCAGGCTGTTCCCGTCCTTGATCCCAAACATAGATCCGGCCCGCCGAGGTTCCGCTTGCCAACCATCTACCCGTTGAACTCAGCGCCAAAACAGTTATTTTGCGATCTTCGGGTGGGGCTTTAGAAGCAACGAGGAAAACCCAAACGCTCGTGCCCAGCAGCGCGATTGTGGCCGCGACAACGGGCGCCATTTTCAAATGGGGCATACGCATGAATCAATGATTATAAGACCGATCGAGCCTGCGGGGTTCAGCCATTCTTCCTGGCGGGGTGAGATCTTAAAGTTAACTCGGCGAAATTCACCACCCCTCGATTCCCTCCTTGCCGCTCCATTCCGGGTTGCTGCAATCACTTCCTTGCGATACCTTATAAGTAAGCCCTGGGACGCAGGCGTCCCGTTCATGCTGTGGGCGGACACCGCCCTTCTTATGCAGGAAGAGACCAAGGAATCGGCAGAAACTTCCGCAACCGGAATTACCGGCCCCGGCGCGCGTTTGCCGGAGGGCGAGCACGACCTCTTGCGTGAAATTCCCTCGCCCACGCGGCGCCTCTGGCTGGGCTTGTGTGTCACGCTCGCCATTTTTGTGATCTTTGCCACCTACACGATCCGCGAAATCCGCTGGCTCCAGGACTTCCAGGTGAACGTGGTACAGAAGAATCGCAAGGCCTCGCTCCAACTTTTGCGCTTGCAGGACGACACGTACCAGCTTGCGGTCTCGCTGCGCGACATGACCCTTCCGGAAAGCCGATACCCGATCTTCTACTGGAAAGGGGAGTTCTCCCGGCTGCGGGAGGACATGAACAGCGCGTTGGCTTCAGAAGCTCAACTCGCCGTCAACACCTCGGCGGGCGACGAGCAGCGGCGCCAACTGCATGATATCCTTGACAACTTCTGGCCGCTCGCTGACGAGGCCTTTAATCTCGCGGGGCAAGGCCACGAGGAATCCGCCCGCTACCTCATCCGCTCGCAACTGGAAGAGCAGCGGGAGACGATTTCCCGGGTCGTGTCGCATTTGTTAAGCTTGAACGACCAGGCCCAGCAGGAAGCCGGCCAGCGTGTCAGCCTGGTGTACGGACACGTTTCGAAGGACATCCTGCTGGTGATTGGTGTGCTCTTCCTGGTGGCGTTGGGGACAGGACTCTATACGCTGCAAGCCAACCGCAAGACCTTCGAGCGACTGCACCACCTGGCAGAAAAGCTGCAATCGCAATCGGAGCAAATGCGGATGCTCTCATGGAAACTGATTGAAGTGCAGGAGCAAACCCTGCGGCACGTGGCACGCGACCTGCACGACCATTTTGGGCAGATTCTCACGGCGATTGGCGTTATGCTGGGACGGGCGGGGCAAAAAGCTGCGGAAACCGACCCGGTCTTTGTTCAGGACGTGCGCGCTGCCAAGAAGATTGTGGAAGATACCTTGCAGAGCGTGCGTGACGAGTCCCAGATTTTTCGTCCCGCCATCCTGGATGATTTCGGCTTGCAACAAACTCTGGAGTGGTTCGCGGAACAATTCTCGCGCCAGACGGGTGTGCAGGTGCATTACGGGGGGAAGCTGGCGGACGGGCTTTTTCCTCCCGAGGCGGCCATCCATGTTTATCGCATCGTTCAGGAAGCGCTCAGCAATGTGGCGCGCCATTCCGGGGCGCGGGAAGCGTGGGTAACGCTGGGTGAAAAAGAAAACCAGTTGAACCTGGAAATCCGCGATAATGGCAGCGGCTTTGAGGCCCGCACGGATATGAAGCGAGCCGCAGGCCAGGGGATGGGGCTGATGGGCATGCGCGAGCGCGCTGAACATCTTCAGGGCTCGTTCGCGATTCGCTCCGCGCCCCAGAGGGGGACTACGGTCAGCGTTCGCGTTCCTCTGCGGCGGCCCTCTGTACAATCTCGTCCCGAGGAGATCAACTAAACCATGGCGACACTCGAAAATGAAAAGAAAATCCGCGTCTTGCTGGTTGAGGATCACACCCTGGTGCGGCAGGGATTCCGCCGCATTCTGGAAGACGATCCCACCGTCGCCGTAGTAGGCGAGGCGCGCACCGGGCTGGAAGCCATCGAGCAGTGCAAAACTTTGAAGCCCGAAGTTGTGGTAATGGATCTTTCCATGCCGGATCTCGGCGGTCTGGAGGCCACGGCGGAAATCCTCAAGGCCGACCCACAGGTCAAAATCCTCATCCTCAGCATGTACTCGAACGATGCCTACATCCGCAAAGCCTTCGAGCTCGGCGCCAAGGGGTACATGCTGAAGAATGCGATTGAAGTGGATCTGAATCGCGCAGTGAAGGCGCTGGCGGAAGGCGAAGCCTATTTCAGCCCGGCCATCTCCCACATCGTACTGGAGAGTTTAAAGACCGGGTCGTTCCGTGACTCGACGCAGGACCCCTACGAACGTCTCACCCTCCGGGAAAAGGAAGTCCTGCAGCTCATCGCGCAAGGGAAATCCAACAAAGAAATTGCCGTCCTTCTGAACATCAGCGTCAATACGGTGGCCGTCCATCGCGCCCGGGTGATGGATACCCTCGGCCTCCATCGCACCGCGGAATTGGTGCTTTTCGCCGTGAAGAAGGGGCTGGTGCAGACGGAATAACCTGGGTACGCCCCGCAACCGCCGGGCGGGAAACCCGCATCCAAGATCTTTACATGGAACGTGACTGCGATCCTCAATCTGTGCACTCGCATCTTGCGGTTTCTGCGGTTTTCTCGTGATGCCGAGGGAGAGCCGCGCGCGGTGCTCCTCAAAATTCTTGCCTCGCACCCGCGCCGGGCTGTACGATTCACGCGTAGGGACTGGATAGCCAAAGGCTCTGCGCCCAAGGAGACTTCTTCGTGTCAGACCCAAGGGTGACAAGGAAATTGAATGTGGCGCTGGTGGTTTGCCTGCTGGCCGCGCTACCCCTGAGTGCGAAGCATGGCAATAAAACGCCGCCGCCCCCCAATAACAAAACGGCAGCTACCTATGATGCGTCGCGAGATCCTGCCAAGGACCTTCAGGATGCCATTGCCATAGCCACAAAAACGAATAGGAAGATTTTACTGGAGGTCGGAGGCGACTGGTGCGTCTATTGCAACATCATGGACGAAACATTTGCCAGCCACCGGCAACTTTCGAAGGTGCGCGACGCCAATTACGTAACCGTGAAAGTCAACTTCAGCAAAGAAAATCCCAACGAAGGGTTTCTCTCACATTATCCTAAGATCGCCGACTATCCGCATTTTTTTGTCCTGGATTCCAAGGGCGCCTTGTTGCTTTCGCAACCCACCCACAAGTTCGAACACGGGAAGACTTATAACGTCGGTAAAATCGAAGTGTTCTTGAAAAAGTCGACGGCGCCGCCGCGGCGTTGGCTTACCAGCGTGGGTTAGAACGGATTTCTCACGTCCGGATTGGAAGTCTAGGGCTTTAGAGTGGGGGCGAAAACTCGGCGCGCAAATGTAGAGTCCGCCTTTACGCGGGCAGCGGCAAAAACCGTGGTTGCGACCAACCTGGACGGTCTAGAGCGCACGCTCAATCACTGGCGCGCCCGTGCCAAGAGAGTGGCGGCGCGCTGGGCCTTTCGCGCTTTCCTACGATTTGCGGGTTCTGCCCTGGAGCTTGCCGCAGTAGGATTTAAGCCCGCTCCCATCCCCTATTTTTTCTCTCCAGACGTCCGCCAGATTCCTCCCACCTTGAACGACGATCTGTTGGAGCTCTACGGCCGGGCAGGACAAGTTTTGGCCAACCGTTTCACGTTTTTCAATTCACCCCAGGCATTTGACGAGGGCATCAATTGGGAGCCGCCCCAAACCCCAAGCTGGCGGGCGGAACTTCACGCTTGCGACTACGTGCTGGAGCTCGCGTGCACCTTTCGCATTTCCGGCGAACAGCTTTATGCGCGCCAACTGCGTTACTTGATCGCGCATTGGATCGCTTCCAACCCCCCGGCCTCCGGCACCGGCTGGCAACCACACATCCTGGCGAGGCGGCTGCGCAATTGGATGCTCTCCGCAGATTTTGCCCGCAGCGATTGGCAGCGCGACGTTAAGTTCGGGAGGTTGGTGGCTAAGAGCCTGGCTCTGCAAGTGGCATTCCTGCTCAGCCAGCTCGAATCCCTGTCCTCATCGGCGGCAAGGCTCGATGCTTCGCGCGCCCTCCTGTGCGCAAGCCGGTTTTTTGCAGGGAACAAAGCCCTGGAAGCGCGTCAAACGGGTTTTAACCTGTTGGCGAGTGAATTGGCCGTCTCACGCGCCGAACCGTGGCCGCTCGCACGCTTGGCGAAAGCTCAGGCGTTGATGGAATGGAATCTCCTGTCGGTTCCGGGTGCGGACGCGGACTTCCTTGCCGGGGAGCTACTTGCGGCATTGGGCGAGCTGGAAGCGGTGCTAATGCCCAATGGGTCTTTGCCACTTTTGGGCCCGGAGGCGCGGCTTAGTCAGGATGAATTGGCAGACCTTGCAGCACTGGCGGCGGTGAGGATCGACAGTCCGGCCTGGAAGTCTCTGGCGGGCAAATTCGGTATTCTCCCTTGCCTTTACCTCGGCGAGGGCGGGAAGGCGCGGTTTGAAAGCTTGAATGAAATGGCGTGGACTCCCCAAAACCACGTGAACGCGGGGGCGGAAATCCTTCGTATCGTTGGGCAGCCGAATTCGGCGCTGGCGAACTCCGCGCGTCTGCCCGCTTTACCGGGGGAGCACCAAGACTTTATGAGTTACGAGATCATCATCGAAAACCACCGCGTGGTGGTGGATTCAGGAGGCTTTGCACCGGAAGAATCGGAGTATTTCCCCCGCGCCCGCGCCCACAACATCTTTTTAGTTGATGGCCTCGACCCACAGTGGCAAAGCGCGAAAGGTTCGGCAGGAGTGGATTGGGAGTTCCCTTGCGGCTCTGCGCGGCTGCGGATGACTGATCCGGGATACGGGTTCCTGGGCCTTCAGCATGAACGCGCGTGGTTCCGGATGGAGGATAACGCCTGGCTGATTCTGGATTGGCTTGATGGAAGGGGAGTTCACAGCGTAACCAGCCTCATCCACTTCTATCCCACGTTTTAGCTGGTAGCCGGGATTGATCGCACCCTGGCGCGGAGCCGCGCTTGTAGCTTCGCCGTGATTCCTGTAGGCAGCGCGAAACCCTTGGCCTCCGTCTCCCGCGGGAATCATCCACAATTTCCCGGCTGGTTCTCGCCGGAATATGGAGTGAAGTTCCCCACAGCGGTCCTGGCGCTCAACTGGACCGGGGTGGAACTGCCCTGGGTGGGTGGAGCGCTGATCACAAGTGGCGTGGAAAAGCCGTTCAGGCAGTTGGAAATACTCCCCGCCGAAGGGGGCGTACGCTTGGAATTCTCCGGGAAAACTTATGATTTGCAAATGAAATAGGGCTTGGCCGCATGAGCTCAACTTTACCGCCCCAACAGGAACGAGAACCAACTGCGATTTCTACCGTCGTCTCGAACCTGGGACCAATCGGGTTGGGGAGGCAAAGGGCGTCCGTTGATGACTGCTTCCGGATTCTCTTGCAAGAGCAAGTCGGCAATTGCCTTGCCTTTCTCTTTTTCCACCTTGCGGTAGCAGCGAGAGAGAAGCGGTGGGCGCCTTTTTACGTCGTGGGCATCACTGGCAAAGAAGTGAATCGTGCCAGCGTCGAGCAAACGCTCAGCATACCTCCGCGCTTTGGAGCCGAATCCACCTGTGTAGGATTGAGCCGTGACTTGCACCAGGCATCCGATCGAAACCCACTGCTCGAGCAGGTCCGGTTTGCGTTGAAGGAGGGGATTCCGTTCCGGGTGGGTAATGATCGGTTTAAGCCCGGCGACCTGGATGTCGTAATAGACCCGGCTGAGGTGGTCGGGAATGAACTGGTCGGGGAGTTCCACCAGCAGGTAAGAGCTTTGATTGATGGTGAAATCTTTGGAATTCTGCACGCAGATTTGGATGTTGTCGTAGGAGAGGTGAAAGTCGCAGCCCAGCAGGAGCTTCGGTTTATCGCCAACTTTTTCCTGGAGCTCTGCAAGCACTTGCCGGTTGAGGTCGGGATCGAATGTGTAGCTGTAATTATTGTGCGGCGTCGCCACCAGATGCGTCACCCCGTCCGCGGCCGAGATCTCACACATCGCCACCGCCACCTCGAAGGACCTTGCGCCATCGTCAATTCCAGGTAATGGATGGGAATGAATGTCAATCATATCGGGGCTTGGTAAGTGCGCCGGCAATCTACGAGGTGTTCTTGCCGAATGGGCGCGGAAACTTGACTGCCCAAAAAATCTATTACTTGAGGTCCGCGGGGCCCGAAGCGAAATCTCACCCCAGGACCGGCGGGGCTTAGGTAACCAGCATAGCACGTCAGCGGACGAGTTCGTCAACAAGTTTAGTTCATGGGTACTCGACTACAGGGTACATATTGGTCAGGAACATTTTGCAGAATTCTGTATTTGGAATTTCCAAATATAGAAATTGAGAGCTTCTCGACTTTTCTTGCATCTTCCGATTAGGGGTTTATGGCAGGGAATTGCTGAAAATAAAGAAGTTGGCCTCATTATAGGCCTGAATAAAATTGAAATTTAATTGGAATCCCGCTTGCTCTATGAGATTAGCGAGCCGATGTCGGACAATCCTAGAGGGTAGCCAACGACGGCTCGGAGTTTAGACCCAAGACCCGACGCTTGGAGGGGGGAGAGATCTTCCCCCTCATTTTATTTTGAGATCCTTCCCCGTTTACTCGAATCACTCCCATCCAACCATCTTAATCTGACAGCTCAATGCTAAAATTCAGTTTTCTCGCCGCGCTTGGGTGGGGCGGGTGAGGGCGGGGCTTCATAGGCTGCGGGGTGGCAGGAAGTTTTGAACCACTCTTGCCACATGATATTGCGTAAAACAAATGAAGAGAAGAAATAGAAGGTTAGGGAGTATGAAGAATCATAGATATAGATACATGACGGAAAGTAGCCGACTGTCGCCTTGGGGTGACAAGCGTGTAGGAAGTTGGCGACAGCGCGGGGAACGGGACACCCACTCATCCGATGATCTATTGCAAGTGCGCACGGGCAAAAGGAGTTAACTGTTACCAAGCCGGATTGACACGTGTCATGCCGTCTGTTAGATTGGGGAATTGGCATCTTGCGAATCGCACTTATTGAGACTGCAAAGGCATTTTCGGGATTAGTCATAACCGTCCTGCTCCTGGCCGCGCCGGGGTGCTTGGTGCGGAAGGTGGCACATGTCCACCCCCCGGGCGAAACCGTTCCCGCGCGCGATGCGACTCTTGCCGAGCTCGTAACCAAGATCAACGCCTGGAGCGATGCCCTCCACACTATGACCGCCACGGTCGACTTGGAACCCACGGTGGGCTCGGTTTATTCGGGAGTCATAAAGGAATACCACGATGTGAAGGGCTTCATTCTGCTGCAAGCGCCCTCGACCATTCGGTTGCTGGGGCAAGCGCCGGTGGTCCGGACGAATATTTTTGACATGGTCTCGACCGGCGAGGAATTCCGCTTGTCCATCCCTACCCAGAACAAATTCATTGTCGGTAAGACGACGTTCCACCGCCCCGTGAAAAATGCGCTCGAAAATCTGCGGCCGCAGCATATTTTGCAGGCGCTGCTCGTTCCGCCCATTGATTCGGATCACGAAACCGCGTTTCGCGTAGAGGACCAAAGTCGCACCCAGGGGCGGCGCTATTACGTGGTCAACATCGTGGAGTCGCCTCGGGACCGGCACGTGGTTCTCCTCCGCAAAGTCTGGTTCGACCGCGCAGACCTGGAACTGGTGCGGACGCAATTCTATGAGCCCGACGGCGCCTATACGGAAGACGTCCACTATTCTGCCTACCAGGATTTCCAGGGAGTGCATTTTCCTTCTCACATAGAAGTGTCGCGGCCCGCAGAGGACTACGAGCTTACCATCACTATTGAAAGTGCCAAGTTCAACGAACCCATCCCCCCGGAAAAGTTCGATCTGAAGAGGCCCGAAGGGGCGGAATTGATAGATTTGAGCCAGGTAAAGCAAGAGGATCACCCACTTGATAAATAAACTGATCATTTCCAATGTCTTGCACCGGCCCGTGCGTACCGCGGTCAGCGTGCTGGCCGTGGCCATTGAAGTGGCAATGGTCATTATGGTTGTGGGCCTTTGCCATGGGATGGTGAACGATAGCGCCAGGCGGGTGGAGGGCGTGGGCGCCGACATCCTGGTGCAGCCCCCAGGCGCGTCCTTCCTCATGGGCATGTCGCAAGCGCCCATGCCTATCAAGATCGGCGATCGGCTGCGGGAGTTTTCCCACGTGCTGGCGGTGGCGCCCGCCCTGATTCAGATGAACTACGAGCGTTCGCTCAGCCTCATCTATGGCATTGACCAAGCCAGCTTCGATAGCGTTTCTGGAGGCTTTGTTTATCACTCGGGCGGACCTTTCCAGGCGCCCTACGACATCCTGGTGGACAACGTTTACGCCAAGGCCCATCATGCCAAAGTGGGGCAAACGCTCCCTCTGCTGAACCACGATTTCCGCATCGCCGGAATCGTGGAACAGGGCAAAGGTGCACGCATGTTCATTCCACTGGCCACCGCCCAGGATATGTTGGGAGCACAGGGCAAAGCGTCGATGTTCTTTGTCAAGTGCACCGACCCCGGTTTTACCGACCAAACCAAAGACGCCATTCAGACATTGTTGCCGAATTACTCGATCATGCCGATCAGAGAATATATGACGATGATGACTTCTAACAATCTTCCCGGCCTGAACGTATTTATTGCTGTTATGATTGGTCTCGCGGTGGGAATCGGATTTCTTGTTATTTTCCTTTCGATGTATACCACCATCACCGAACGCACCCGCGAGATCGGCATTTTGAAATCGCTGGGAGCGTCGAAAACGTATATCATTTCCGTCATCTTGAGAGAAGCTGCGCTGCTGACCGCGGTGGGTATCATCGCGGGGTTCATCGGATCGGTGATTATGCGGAGAGTACTCTTGGCTTTATTCCCCACGCTGCCCGTCGAACTCAACTGGGACTGGAGACTTTACGCCGCCTGCCTGGCATTGACCGGGAGTATGGTGGGAGCCTTCTACCCTGCTCTAAGGGCCGCCCGGCTTGACCCCGTTGATGCCCTCGCGTATGAGTAACCCATCCGGTCTGGGAAACGTCTGCGTTTATAGGCCCTAAGCACCCGTAACCCCGGTAATTCGCCCAGCGCCGCCCCCAGCCGAGGGAGAACGTAAGGATCAAGTGGAACCTATCATCTGTACCAAGGCTCTGAAAAAGACCTACCGCCTCGGCAACGTCGATGTGCCGGCGCTGCGGGGTGTGGACTTGGTGGTCCAGGAAGGTGAGTTCGTGGCGATTGTGGGACCCTCGGGATGCGGCAAATCCACTCTGCTGCATGTCTTGGGCGGGCTGACGGGGCCGACGGATGGTCAGGTAAATGTGGACGGCAACGATTTTCGCCTGATGTCCGACGCCGACCGTACGCGCTTCCGCCGCCATAAGATTGGGTTCGTCTTTCAGCGCTTCAACCTGTTACCCACACTTTCGGCGCGCGACAACATTGCTATCGCCCAGGATATTCAAGGCAACGGGTTCAACCCTCATCGTTTCGAGACCGTTACCCGCATGTTGGGAATTGAGGACAAACTAAATCATCGCCCCTTTGCGCTTTCGGGCGGCGAGCAGCAGCGCGTGGCGATTGCCCGCGCAGTTATTTGTGAACCCAAAATCCTGCTGGCCGACGAACCTACGGGCAACCTGGATACAGAGAACTCCCAGGCAGTGCTCGATATGATGCGCGAACTCAACCGGACCTTCCGCCAGACCACCCTGATGATCACGCACAACCCTGAGGCCGCCGGCGTCGCCGACCGGATCATCCGCATGCGGGACGGGCGAATTATTTCAGATTGATTCTTGCCGCATTTCTGGCTATTTTTCCAGAATACGAACTATGGCCCCGACGACTGATGTCCACGAACACGCTCTTTCGCACGCGCCGGCTCCCCAGGGTCCGTCCATCCTGCGCAAAGTGGGAGCCGGCATTAAACTCGTGGTCACGCGTAGCATCTTCTGGGCCTATGAGCGCGGCAGTTGGCAGTACGACCTGATATGCTTGGCCATCCTGTCATTCATCTTTCTCTCCCCGCGAGCATGGTTCAACGATCGTCCCACTTTGCAAATGACGGACTTGCGCCATCAGCAAGGCATCATAGAGATGGGCCGCGTCAATAAGGAAGTTCGCTACCTGGTGGATGCCCGATTGGTGGAATCGCTCGATCAGAAACCTGAGGACGCCATTCCCATCATCCTCAAGCAACACCTTCAAAAAGCCTTTACCGTTAAATCCGTCGATGCTGTGCGGGACCGCCATCAGGTCATCCTGGGCTATACTGTGATGGTGGAGGAATAACTCAGCCGTTGTCGGGATTTTGTTTCGCTGCCGGAAGCGTCGGGAAGTGGTTTGTAATATTATGCGAGATTCCTTTAAGACTTGGATGCGAGTGCTATTGGCGGGCGCCTTGGCGTGGGCGCTGATCCCTCCCGCCAGTGCCCGCAAGGGCAAGCACCCGACAGATCTCACAGAAATTCTTTCGGACATGAATGAGGCGTCCAAGCGCCTGAAAACCGTCTCCGCCAACCTGGAGTACACCAAGGTCACCGTGCTGGTTGACGACAAGTCAACGGAGTCGGGCCAGTTCTTTTTCCGCCGAGGCAAGACGACGGAGATTCGCATTGAATTCCAAAAACCCGACCACAAGATCCTTCTCGTCAAGAAGAACAGGGGCGAATACTATCTTCCCAAGATCAACCAGATTCAGGAATACGACCTGGAACAAAAAAGCGATCTGGTGCAGCAGTTCCTCCTCTTGGGTTTCGGTACGGATACCGGCGAACTGAAGAAAGCCTACGATGTGAAGTATCTTAAGGAAGAAGATATGGAAGGCGATACCACCGTGCTGCTGGAACTCGTGCCGCGCAAGGCAAACGTCGCCGCGCAGTTTACCAAGATCCAATTGTGGGTGAGCGAAGAATCCTGGCTCCCCACGCAGCAGAAATTCTTCCAAAGCGGTGGCGATTACCTGATCGCGCATTACTCCGGCGTGAAGGTGAATCGGATCCTGCCCGGCTCTACTTTTGAGTTGAATCCTGCCAGCGACGCCAAACGCGTCAAGATGAATTAAGGGCCGCCCGCGGGGAGGCGGGACAGTTCGCGAATTGCCTGCTGCTGCCCGCTCAGAAATCCTCGATCCCTTGCAAATCTTGCTCGACCGCCGTCAACTATATGCTATGGGCTGTCGGCTGTCAGCTCTGGACGACGCGTGCGCGGTACGCATGCTTTGGGGAGATTCCGGAACGCCGTCATCATCTCCAGCATGCACAGCATCGAACGGACTTCCCCGGTTGAGTCACGGGCAATATAAAGAAACGTCAGCAAATCGGGATTCGTCCCTCGATCAAACCCTTCGTCGATGTTGTTGGAAACAGAGACCGCCGCCCGCTCGAGCTGGTCCCGCAAGCTGTAGCGTCTCCTGAATTCCGGCGCCTCGGTCATCTCATAGGTGCGAACGGCGAGATCAATCGCCGCCTGCCACACGGGCAATTGCTCGAAGCGCTGGTACTTCATTCCGTTCCCCCCATTCGGAATGCGGAATCCAGAATACGGAATCCGCCGCGGCAAGCAAGCGGGGACCTATCTCCTCAATCCGCCGTTTTATCAGCTCTTGCGCTTCGCCTGGTCGGCGACCGCCTGCGCGGCCCGGGCGACGGCCTCGGGGTCACCCAGGTAGTAGTGTCGTAGGGGTTTCAGATCATCGTCCAACTCGTAGACCAGGGGAATTCCCGTAGGAATATTCAATCCCACAATCTCCGCTTCCGATACGTTATCCAGATACTTTACCAGCCCCCGCAGGCTGTTGCCATGAGCGGCAATGATGACCCGCTTGCCCGCACGCACCACGGGTGCGATGGTCTCATGCCAGTAAGGCAGGGTGCGCGCCACGGTGTCTTTAAGGCATTCGCTCAGTGGCAAATCGCCCGCACTCAAGCCCGCGTACCGGGGGTCCTTGCCCGGGTAGCGGTCGTCATCAGGCGTCAGCGCCGGCGGCTGGATGTCATAACTTCGACGCCAGATTTTCACCTGTGCCTCCCCGTACTTCTCGGCGGTTTGCGCCTTGTTCAACCCTTGCAGCGCGCCGTAGTGGCGCTCATTCAATCGCCAGGTGTTGTGGATCGGGATGTACATCTGGTCCATTTCTTCCAGCGCCACCCATAGCGTCTTGATGGCGCGCTTCAGCACCGATGTATAGGCCACCTCGAACACGAAGCCGTCTTTGCGAAGCTGCCGGCCTCCATCGACAGCTTCCTGAAGGCCCTTTTCGCTGAGTCCTACGTCCGTCCAACCGGTAAAAAGATTTTCCTTGTTCCAAATACTCTCTCCGTGCCGCAACAACACAAGCTTAAACATGATTGCGTCTCCTTTTAAGAGCAGTGGCTAGTGAGTAGTGGTTCGTGGCTATTCACTGCGGACTTCGACCCGGGTAAGATTCAAACCAAACATTATATGCGCGATTGGGACGCGACGGTAAGTTGTGAAGCGGGAATCCTGAGGGAGCAAAATTGAATGATTGAAATCAACCCGCAGGTTTGACAGCTTTTACGATTTGCCGATGCGCATTCACGTGATCAACTACCCATTTGACATTCTCGGGAATCCACGTGCGGCGGAAGGCTTGCCAGCTCCCACCCCAGTACGCGAAATCCAGCCGCGTGCTTCCTTCGATTGAGTGTTCGGTCGTCACCACCAACTTGGCGAAGTCCCAACCGCCCCAAGTGGCGTTCCGGATATGATCGCAGGGGATGAAGTGTTGTTTGAAGTAACGCGTTACGGTCAAACCGCTCTCTTCAGCATATCCCGCCGCCGTCCAGTGGAATCCAAGCGAGAGCAGAACTGTCGAGGAGGCAAATATGACCCTATCGAAGGTACCTGGGCGAGGGTCGACAAAGCCGCCAATTATAAGCATAATGCACAGGGTCCAGATCAACTGAATAGCTCTTAAAAATATCAGAAGGAATCGGGAGCCGATCGGTCTCCGTTGCGGCGCAAGCGACCCAATTGAATCGGTGGGCATTTTAGTACCTCGAGAGACGGGACGGATTATACACCCGCCAGCCCACGGGCCAGCACTTGCCCGGCCCTGCCTGTCGCTCGGCCCTGCCAAAGTTACATTCTTAAATGGCTTGATATGGCCCCATGCGGTGGCAGGCGAGCAGGCCTGTGGGGGAAGTGAGGCGGAAGTTGCAGGGGAGAAATTTTACCTTGACGCAGCCTACCGACCGGTCGGAAAATGGAGGCTCCGTGGAGGGCCGCGGGCGGGTGGGCATGGTTGGTTTGTCTTGGGCATTTGTGGTTTATCCACAATGGCCTTTCCCTCACCCCTGCGCTCAGGAGGCGAAATGCCGGATAAGGTCTTCATATTTGACACCACGCTGCGCGACGGCGAGCAATCCCCCGGCTGTAGCATGAACCTGCCGGAGAAAATCGAGATGGCCCACCAGCTTGACCGTCTGGGCGTTGACATCCTGGAAGCGGGATTCCCCATTGCCTCGCAGGGGGACTTTGAAGCGGTGAAGGCCATTGCGGCAGAAATCCAGCGGCCCATTGTCGCCGCATTGGCGCGGGCCAACCAGCTTGATATCGACCGCGCCTGGGATGCGTTGAAAGACGCCGCGCGGCCGCGCATCCACACCTTTCTCGCCACCTCCGACATTCATCTTCAATACAAGCTGCACAAGACGCGCGAGGAAATCCTGAAGATGATCAGTTGGGCAGTAGGACACGCCAAGTCAAAGTGCCAGGACGTGGAGTTCTCTCCCGAGGATGCGGGACGCACGGACCGCAGCTACTTGATCGAGTGCTGCCACGCGGCCGTCGAGGCCGGCGCCACCGTGCTAAATCTGCCCGACACGGTGGGGTTCTGTCTGGAGCCGGATTACGAACAAATGTTCCGCGAAGTGCAGACGCGCGTGCCGGGCATGGACCACGTCATCCTGAGCACCCACACGCACGACGACTTGGGCATGGCGGTGGCCAATACGCTGGCGGGAATCCGCGGCGGCGCGCGCCAGGTGGAATGCACCATTAACGGCATCGGCGAACGCGCGGGCAATGCCGCGCTGGAAGAAGTGGTGATGACCATCCATGTGCGGCCCGACTCGCTGCCCGTCTTCACGGATATTCGCAATGAAGAACTCTACGCATCCAGCCGGCTCCTGACCCGCTTGACGGGCATGGCCGTGCAACGCAACAAAGCCATCGTGGGCCGCAATGCTTTCGCGCACGAAGCGGGCATCCACCAGGATGGCGTCCTCAAAAACGCCATCACTTACGAGATTATTACTCCGCAGACGGTGGGCATGCCGTCAAACTCCATCGTCCTGGGGAAACACTCCGGCCGGCATGCCCTTGCCAAGCGCTACGAGGAGTTGGGATATCAATTAACCAAGCCGGAAATTGAACGCGCTTATGCGCTCTTCACCCAACTGGCGGATCGCAAGAAGAACATTTACGATGAAGATCTGCTGGGCATCATGAATGAGGGATTCCAGCATATCCCCGAAATATTTTCGATTAAACTGTTCCAAAGCGTTTCCTCCAACGATGGACGCTCCACCGCCACCGTGGAGCTCGAAAAAGACGGCGAAACCTCTCACGATTCGGCCACCGGGGAAGGTCCGTGTGATGCAGCCTTCCGCGCCATCGATCGCATTACCGGCATGTCGGGAATAATTGCCGACTTCGCCGTGCACACTGTGGGCCCGGGTACGGACGGCAGGGCGGAAGTCACCATCCGCGCGAGCTTCGAAGGGCGCGAGTTCGGCGGAAAGTGTACCAGCCACAGTATCGTCGAAGCCGCGGCGCGCTCCTACCTGCAGGCCACCAACAAGGCCGCTTACGAAATGAAACGCTTGGAGGACGCCACAGCGGTGGGCACCGGTTCCGTCCACAAGAACGAGGCCGTGGACAGGTTCTTCCCTGGAGGCTATTGAGTGAGGCGTTAATTGAAGCAATTTCCCTTGGCCTTTTTAGATGGGATCGGGGGGTGATATGAATTCCTTCCTCTGCCCTTTGGGGAGAGGGGAACCACAAGGTGAAGAGGACCCCACGTTTTGTGGGTGGTAGGGGTGGGGGGGTTACCCCGATATAAACGGACGCCTAGCGGGAGGCCATCGTGCCGCCTGGAAGATTGACGATTGTCGCTACTTCAAAAAGGATTCCCCCATAGAAAACGGGTGCCAGGACGCCTCTCCTCAAAACAGAAATATCAGAAAACAAGAGGCTTAGTTGCACGCCGGACAAATTTCCTCATCGTTTCCTCGTTTATCGCCAATCCTAATAAAATCTTGCAATTTGCGATCCTAGTCCTGTAAGATATAGATAATTAACGATATGCAAAGCTTGTATCGGATTGCGGTGTTGGCGGGAGACGGGATTGGGCCCGAGGTCACGGCGGAAGCCGTGAAAGTCCTTAAGGCTATTGAGGTTATCGTTGGCCCAACCTTTCGCTTCCAAAGCGGGCTAATTGGAGGTTGTGCTCTCGACCAAACCGCCTCCCCTCTTCCTGCCGAAACTATTTCCATTTGCAACAATGCCCACGCAGTTCTGTTGGGTGCCGTCGGCGGCCCGCAGTGGGACACGAAGCGCCCTGAGTTAAGGCCGGAGCAAGGATTGCTGCAAATCCGGCAGCGCCTGGGGCTCTACGTGAATCTGCGGCCCGCGCGGGTGATCGACGCGCTCGTCAGCATCTCGGCGCTGAAGCCCGATCGCGTGCGGGGAACCGACCTCGTTATCGTGCGTGAGCTGATGGGCGGGATCTATTTTGGCAATCCACGCGGCATCTTTACCAAGAACGGCGAGCGCTTCGGCGTGAATACGGAAATCTATCGCGAGCACGAGGTGGAGCGTGTGGCGCACCGGGCTTTCCAGTTGGCGCGACTCCGCCGCCACAAGGTGACCTCCGTCGACAAGGCCAACGTGCTCGAATCTTCCCGCTTGTGGCGCGAGGTGGTAACCCGCATCGGCCGCTCCTATACGGACGTCGAGCTCAATCATCTTTACGTGGACAATTGCGCGATGCAGTTGATCGATAGGCCCACCAGCTTCGACGTGGTCCTGACCAACAACATGTTTGGCGACATCCTGAGCGACGAGGCCGCCATGCTGACGGGCTCCATTGGCCTGCTGCCCTCGGCGAGCTTGGGCGAACACTCTGCCCTGTATGAACCGATTCATGGTTCGGCGCCGGATATCGCCGGACGCAATCGCGCCAATCCTCTCGCCGCCATCGCCTCCGCCGCTTTGATGCTGCGCTACTCATTGCACATGGAAACCGCGGCGTCGGCCATCGAGCAGGCGATAGAACGCATCCTGAAGCGCGGCGTGCGTACGGCGGAGCTTCCCGGCAAGGCTCGTCCCACTTCCACCACCCGCATGGGCGACCTCATCGCCGAAACCACCCAGAAAATCCTGAAGTCCGCCATCTCCAAAAAGCGCTAATCTTGGGTTACGGAATCGCCCGATGTTCTGATTCCCAAATCCACATTGCCTTTGCCAACTGAATCCGAAATAATTCCGGGCGAAGGGAATGCCGGCCCACCCGGCGTCGCTTTGCACACCTGATAACAGGAGCGAAATTGTTTTTGCGGACGGCAGCATTTATTTTCGTCGTGGGGATATTTATGTCATTACCAACGAGTGGCGAGGGAATCCCTTCCTCGCAGCCGGGGCGTGCAACCATGCAAGGCGCGGACTTGGTTTTGCTGCACGGGAAGGTCTGGACGGGAGAGCCCGCATCACCGCCTGGCGTCAAGCCCGCCCCTGCGAAAATCGCCCAGGCCGTGGCCATCACGAATGGCCGCGTCCTGGCGGTGGGTAGCGACGCCGAAATTCAGAGTTACGCCGGCCGGAACACCAAGGTCGTTGACCTGAAGGGCCGTCTTGCTGTGCCGGGGCTGATTGACAGCCACGCGCACTTCCTTGGCGGCGGCTTTCAGCTTCTCTCCGTTGACCTGAAGGATGCACGCAGCGAGCAAGAATTCACTCGTCGCATCGCCGAAAAGGCCATGACGCTGGCGCCCGGGCGCTGGCTGATGGGCGGAGATTGGGACGAGCAGGCATGGGCCTCCGCCAAACTGCCCACCCGCCAGATGATCGATGCCGTGACCGATAACCATCCAGTTTTTCTCAGCCGCTACGACGGGCACGCGGTGCTGGCGAATTCGCTCGCCCTCAAGCTGGCAGGAGTGACGCGCGCGACGCCGGATCCGGTGGGCGGCGTTATCGTACGCGACCCCACCACGGGCGAGCCCACGGGAATCTTCAAGGATGCCGCACAGAATCTAATCGCCAAGGCCATACCCCGCCCCTCGGAAGCCGATATGACGGAGGCCCTACATGCGGCATTGAGGGAAGCCGCGCGGGTAGGGCTGACCTCCATCCATTCCATCACCGTCGATGAGAATTCGTGGAACGGCAGTTTCACCGGCGAAATTCAACTCTTGCGCCGCGCTGAACTGGAAGGCTGGCTCACCTGCCGCTTGTACGAGATCATCCCCATTACGCGGTGGGAAAAGCTGCGCGACGCGGGCATCGAGCGCAACATGGGCGACGATTTCATCAAGCTGGGGGCGGTCAAGGCCTTCGCGGATGGCTCACTGGGCTCGGCGACCGCGTGGATGTTTGAGCCTTTCGCCGACGACCCGGCCAATCACGGCATCCCCCTTCCGCTGATGAACCCGCCCGCGAAAATGGAAGTCCTGGCGAGAGGCGCCGACCAGGCGCAAATCCAAATCTGCATTCATGCCATCGGCGATCGCGCCATCGCGGAAATTCTCGATATGTACGCGCGCCTGGGTGGCTCGAACGCCGCCGCGCATCGCTTTCGCCTCGAGCACGCCCAGCACATGCGCCCGCAGGACTTTGCGCGCTTCGCGAAAATGGGGATCATCGCGAGCATGCAGCCGTATCACGCCATCGACGACGGGCGCTGGGCGGAAAAGCGCCTGGGGCACGAGCGCGCGCGGTGGAGTTACGCGTGGCGCTCCATGCTCGATGCCGGAACGCCCGTGGCCTTTGGCTCCGACTGGCCGGTGGCGCCGCTCAGCCCCATCCTGGGTATCTACGCGGCGGTTACACGCGCGACGCTGGACGGCAAACACCCGGACGGGTGGTTCCCCGAACAGCGACTGACCGTGGAAGAAGCTTTGCGCGCCTATACGCAGGGCTCCGCCTTCGCCGCCTTCCAGGAAAACGAGAAAGGGAGCATCGCGCCGGGGAAACTGGGCGACGTCGTGGTACTCTCCGACGACCTCTTCACCATCCCGCCCGCCAAAATCAAAGATGCGCGCGTGCTCATGACCATCGTGGGCGGCAAAATCGTTTACCATGTCGAGTAGCACGGACCTGTTTTATAGGTCCGCGGCTTTTCCTTGCCCATGGGGGACGAGCCGCGGACCTACAAAACAGGTCGCGCTACACCTGAACGTGGTTTGGGAGCAAGGAAGATTCAGATTAGGAAGCCGGCGCAGGAGCGGGGTGCACGTGGCGTGTAATTTCGACCACGGCACCCGAGCGTCTTTCGATTTCGAGGTCGAAGAAATTCTGCAGGTTCAGCCAGAACTCTGGGTTGGTTCTAAAGTAGCGCGCCAGGCGCAAGGCGGTATCGGCGGTAATGCGGCGGCGTTCATGTACGATTTCACCGACACGAGTTGCCGGCACGTGGAGGTCGAGCGCCAACCGGTTGAGGGTGAGGCCAAGCGGCTTCATGAAATCCTCGCGAAGGATCTCGCCGGGATGAACGGGGGGCAAAAGATTAGTGGCCTTGCGCATGGTTTGTTTTCCTCAGTCGTCTTGTGGCGATGAGTGGCGAGCGGAGTCTTACTCGGCCAGTTTGCTCAAAAGGACGGAGAAACCGGGAAGCAAAGGTGTTGTCAGTAAGTCAGAGGGCTGAAGGCTTGCTACCCGCTCGAAGCCTCGGGCCTCGCTGCGATAGACTTCCGCGGTACACTCTTCCGGATCGATCAACCAATATTCCTGCACGCCATAACGCGCATAGAGCTTGAGCTTGGTGGTGCGATCAATTTCCGCCGTAGATGCAGAAAGGACTTCCACCACCAGGTCGGGAGCGCCTTGGACGTTCTTCTCCGTGACCACCGAGGCGCGCTCTTTGGAAACATAGAGAATATCCGGCTCAACGACGTCATGGAAAGAGAAGACCACGTCGAAGGGAGCAACGTACACTCGTCCTCGTTCCTCCCTCTTTACAAATTCAACCAGATAATACGAAAGCTGAGTCACTACGTTTTGGTGCGCCCTGCGAGGTGAAGGGGTCACGAACAGTTCTCCGTCGATAATTTCGTACCGCCTGCCGTTGTTGGGCAGGAGGCAATAATCGTTATAGTTCAGGCGAGTGTCTACAAGCATGGCTGAATTATATACCCCCTTCAGGATATAAGTCCCACCGTCTGGGTTCCCTAGTCAGGCCGTGGTGTCATTGGGAAGTGGCACGGGCGTCCGAAGCTGTGAAAAAATCAATTTTGGGCCTGTTATCCACGATGTAACTCATTGAAAATGCATGATGCCAAAATTTGAAAATCCGATTTTTTCACGGCTTCTCCCGCCCGTGAACGGTCACGGGCAAGATGGCTGTGCCACGGCAAATAGCACCGCGGCCCGTGGGCACAGGGGCTTGACGCGGCGCTCACGCCGGGAGATACTGTGTCCGTTCTAGCGATGCGCCGCTGCGGCGGCGAGATCCTATCAATCACAGCGGGAAAGAGCTTGGAGGCCGGCGAGGCCGAAGACGTTCTATTGTTTGTGTGAGTAGAACAAGTGTGAGGGTGGAATCATTCCCTTTCCCCTCCCTAAGTCTTGACCGTTCGTCGCCGCGCCTGTAGTGGCGTTACGCCCCCACTTATCCTTTCGGAACGGAGGTAACACACGTGCACAAGTTTACTCTGCGGGCTCTCAGCGTTTCGTTACTTGCGGTGGCGCTTTTCACCGGTTGCACGAAGAAGGAGGCCGGCCCACCCCCCCCGGAGCTTCCGCCAGACGGCATATCGAGCATACCGGCGCCGGCCGACCGTGACGCCGATATGGCTGCGGTTGACAATCCTATTGCCGGCGCGGTTAAAGAGGTAAAAGCCAAGGTCCTTGACAAGGAAGCCGACGACAAGACCAAGGGCTTGGTACGAGTGAAGGTTCTCGACCTCGATGGGCCTATCGATGTCAGTGATAACACTCACTTGGAAGTCTGGAAGCCGGGATCTGATCCGGAAGAGCAAAAGCCGGAATTGACCGAATGGGCTTCTCACGAGCCCGCCGTCGCGCCAGGGATTTGGGACATCCGCCTCATTTACAATGAGGGGGACGCCTGCAAGGCGGAAGGGTGGATTAAGAATGTAAGCGTCGTGGCCGGCAAACTCTGGAAGGCAGAAGTCATATTTGCGGCGCCGATGCAGATTGTTCTCATCTACGGCACGCTCGGTGGAAAGGACGTCGCCGACAATATGAAGGTTGAAGTTTTTAAGGCGGGCACCAACCAGCAGGACCAGCCTATTACCAATTTCTGGAGTACCCGAAAGGTGCCATTGCTGGCGGGAAGCTACGATCTGCGCCTCACCTACGACCATGACAATGTGAAGGCGAAAGGGTCGATTACAGCCTTTGCCGTCGGCGGCAACCATGGCATCCAGAAGAAGACCTTCCCGCTCACCAAGCAATGACGATTTGCGTTTCTGTGCGCATCCGGAAGCCCGTGGCGCCGTGCTCGGGCTTCGGGAACTCTCGCGGCGCTATTTCAGCGATTGAACTCCGCGCCGAGCCGTTGTAAGATTTGGACCGTTGAAGGGTGGCTGGCAGCAAGGCAAGAATAGTTGCGAGCGGCAGCGCCCCATCGACCCTGCTATGTGGTGGGAGAAAAAAACTCGGCCAGTGGCGCAACCTACAAGTTTGCGCCCCATGGAGGCCCCGCCGGCGCCTCCGGAAGTGGAAACTTTTATGAGCGAACCGACACCGAAGTCGACAAATCCATCGGCGGCAGGAAGCCCGCACACCCTATTGGGCCGCACGGTGGTGGCGCAAGGGCAATTATCCTCCGGCGAGGATTTGCTGATCGAAGGGCAATTCGAAGGGAACATCAATCTCGAGGACCATTGCCTGACGGTGGGTAAGGAAGGCCACGTCAAAGCGGAAATCCGCGCCCGGCAAGTCGTGATTCTGGGATCGGTGACGGGCAACCTTGCGGCCCGCGAAAAGATTGAGATCCGCCGCACTGGACACGTGGTGGGCGATCTTATCGCCGCGACCGTGGCGATTGAAGAGGGCGCGTACTTTAAGGGGAGTATTGATATCGCGCGCGACGACGGGCAAGAGGCCTCGCGCGATGCCACCACCCCAAGCACCTTAAGGACCAGCGCCTAACCTGGATTCCTCGCCGCAGGTCGGGAGAGGCGCAAGCGGCCACAGCCGGTTTTTCCCTCGTCGCCGCAGCCTCCCAAGGAGCAAGGCTGCCTGAAGCGTGCAGCTTGAGATGGCGCTGAGCAAAAGCCAGGAAGAGATAGCCAGGACGGCTGGCGCCTCGGCGGCCACCAGCCGTGGACTCCTATGGCTCTGGCAGCATCTCTCACACCTGCGCCATCCTCACTGCTTTGAGTGCGGGTCCATCCACCAATCCACTTTAGACGTCTTGCTGTTGCGAGGCGCCAAGCTCTACCTCTCCGATCTCATTACCCCCTCCCAGAATAGTGCTTCGGTCTTCTGGTCGCGCCAGGGCAAGACGCCGGTTTTCCTGATTGATGATTTCCTGGCCCAGATCCCCCCGATTCCTCCGGAATCACTTTCGGCCATTTGCTGCTGGGGTTTGCTGGACTTGCTCCCGCGGGAGGTGCTGCCCCCGTTGGTTGAGCGTTTCCATTCCTACCTTCAGGCGGGTGGAGTGCTGTTCTCAATTCTGCGCGAACCGCAGATTACCACAGGCGCCGAAACCCGTTGGTGGTTCGAAAGCCTCACGGTGCTCGGATCGACCCCCACCAGCCAGAAACCTTATCCCTACCCCGCCCTGACCAACCGCGAAATGGAACGTCTCTTCCCCGGTGGTAACGTCAAGACCTTCCTAACACGCTCTGGCCGCAGAGAAGTCCTGGGAGTTAAGTAACAACCGCCCACCCCTGTTCCCCTACCGGGCGCGGAGGTTGTTATTTTGAATTTTCCACCCTCGTCCGGCCCGGATTCCCGCTTTCCCGGAAATGACCGGCGTTTCGAAAGGGGGCCCATCCCCTATGATCCCCGTACCCGGCATAGGCGCTAGAATAAGCTACCCAATGATTCGCCGCCTTCCTTCCCGCGCAGCGGGACACCGTGCGTAGCCGTAGGTGAAACCTACGGAAACCGAAGGCGAGAAAGGAATTCGGCCCGGAAGGGGCCGATCTTTCCCACGGTCAACCCCGGCGCGGTTGAAGGGGCCATGGGGTTCTGCGAGCCGCAGGTTAAAACCTGCCGCTACCCACGGTTGGCCCCTTCGGGGCCAGACCGGAAATTGCTTAGTCTAGTGTGGTGTCCCGGATAAGATTTGACAATGGCATGTTGCAAGGACCCCCTCACCCCCGGGTCCCTCGGTCGCCACGGCCACCGAGGGGAGGATGGATTTTATTGCCCTCGCCCCTTTGGGGGAGAGGGTGGCGCGCATCCGGCGTAATCGCCAGCCGGGGCGGGCCGGGTGAGGGGGTCTCGCC
>Ga0182030_10002505_pt1 | contig 38954 bp, 36 predicted proteins | sample 812S3MmetaG_FD_121299 | JGI IMG/M metagenome (GOLD analysis project Ga0182030, IMG submission 121299) | Permafrost microbial communities from Stordalen Mire, Sweden - 812S3M metaG (Illumina Assembly) | ecosystem: Environmental > Terrestrial > Soil > Wetlands > Permafrost | place: Sweden...
CACCGCGACATCGCCGAACGGGACCACGGTCTGGGCGCTGGATCCCGCGGGCAGCATCAGCACCCGGTTGTTGTCGGTGTCGGTGACGTACACGTTGCCGGCCGGGTCCACCGCCACACCATCGGGATTCTTCAGACCGGTGAACGGCAACACGGTCGCCGCGCTCGAGCCGGCCGCCAACTTCACCACCCGGTTATTGCCGCGGTCGGCAACGTACACGCTGCCCTGACCATCCACCGCGACGCCTTCGGGGTAATTGAGGCCGGTGAACGGCAGCACCGACTGGGCGCTCGACCCGGCCGCCAGTTTCACCACCCTGTTGTTGAAATCGGCGACGTAGACGGCGCCGGTGCCGTCGACCGCCAGCCCCTGCGGCTGGTAAAGCCCGCTGAAGGGCAGCACCGTCGGGTTGCTCGACCCGGGTGGCAGCTCCACCACCCGTCCATACATGCCCTCACTGGTGACATACACATCGCCTGCCTTGTCCAGCGCTACCCCGCCCGGCGAGAGCCGGAAGTCAATACCGTTGAACGGCAACACCGTTTGCCCGGACGTCGGCTGTTTCGATGCCGCCGATGGCCGCGTTTGCAGGTATCCGGTGGTACCCACAGCGGCGATCACCAGCAGCACGACAGCGCCGGCAAGAATCCACCGCCTGCGCTTGTTGTCACCGGTGCGCGCGAAATCAGGCTGGGGCGCAAGCGATTGCGGGCCGGACCGCGGACCCGACGGCGGTGGGACAGGCGGCCCGGTTCGACGCCAACCGCCCCCGTCGTCCGCCCAGGACAACGGTCGGGCCCTCGTCGCACCGGCGAGCGCGGACGCATTCGCGCCTTGCCGCAGAATCGTGGCTTCCTGGTACTGCTGGGGTTCGGTGAGCGCGTCGTGGGCGGCCGCGGCCAGATCGCCAGCGGTGAAATAACGGTCCGCGGGGTTTTTGGCCATGCCCTTGCCGATCACCTGGTCGAAGGCCGGCGGCACTCGTCCGGGCCGCAGCAGGCTGGGCTGCGGTACCGGCTCGAGCAGATGGGCGGCAATCAACCGTTCGACACTGTCGGCGCGGAAAGGCGGTGCCCCCGTCAAACACTCGCCCAACACACAGGCCAGCGCGTAGATATCGGAGCGGTAGGTGACGTCGTCACCGGTGAACCGCTCCGGGGCCATGTAGTTGTAGGTGCCCACCGCGATTCCGCTCTCGGTCAGACCGGGGTCGGCGACTGCACGCGCGATGCCGAAATCCAGTAGATAGGCGAAGTCGTCCTTGGTGATCAGGATGTTCTCCGGTTTGACATCGCGGTGGGTGACGCCGTTGGCGTGCGCGGAGTCCAGCGCAGCGGCGATTTGGTGCACGACCGCAACGGTGCGCGCCGGAGTCAGCGGGCCGTAGCTGGTCAACAGGCTGCGCAATGAGGTGCCGTCGACCATGCGCATCTCTACGTAGAACTGGCCGTCGATGTCGCCGTAGTCGTGGATCGGGACGATGTGTGGTTCGGTCAGCCGCCCCGCGGTGTCGGCCTCACGTTGCATCCGCGCACGAAACGTTGCGTCGGTAGAGAATTCCCGCGAGATCAGCTTCAGTGCGACGACCCGGTGCTTGCGGGTGTCCTCGGCCTGATAGACCTCGCCCATTCCGCCGCGACCCAAAAGCCGCTTCAGCTGATAAGGCCCGAACCGCGTTCCTACCCGCGAAATTGTGTCGTTCACCGCCCACGCTCCTTTCGAAAATTCACCGAACTACGAAATCGCGTTCACGGCTGAAGCGATCTTCGATTGCAAGGAGGTGGGTAATGGAATCGACCCGTACTGGTCCAGACCAACTTGACCTGGCCCAATTGCGGCCTGCATGAACGCTTTTACGGCGGTGCCGGTCGCTGCATCGGGATACTTCGAGCAGACGATCTCGTACGTCGGCTCGACGATGGGGTACGCACCGAGCTGCGAGGGCTTGTAGAACGACGACGTGTCCACCACCAGGTCGTTGCCCTCTCCTTTGAACGTGACCCCGGCGAGCGTCTTACTGACCGAGTCGGTGGTGATCGCCACCGGATCGGGGCCGGCCGAGGTGATGATCTGGGCCATGTTCAACTGTCTGCCCACCGCGAACGACCACTCGTTGTAGGTGATCGAACCGTCGGTGTTTTGCACCTCGGCCGAAGTGCCGTTATCCCCGACGCCGCCATCGCCGACGCCACCCAGGAATGTCTGGCCGGCGCCCTTGCCCCAGGTGCCGTTGGATGCGGAAGCGAGGTACTGCTGGAAGTTGGAGGTATCGCCGGACTGGTCGCTGCGGAAGAAGACATGGATGGCCGTCGACGCCAGGCTGGTCCCCGGATTGAGCGTTTTGATCGCGGGGTCGTCCCACCTGGTGATGCTGCCGTTGAAAATCCTTGCCAGCGTGGGCCCGTCGAGCTTCAGCGTGTTCACCCCGTTGATGTTGTAGGTGATCGCGATCGGCCCGAACACGGTCGGCAGGTCCCACGCCGGTGAACCGCACCGCTGCGCGGCGTGATCGACCTGACCCTTCGAGGGGTCCAACGCATCGCCAGAACCAGCGAGATCCGACACGTTGTTGACGAAATCGGTCACCCCGGCGCCAGATCCGTTCGCGTTATAGTCCAGCGTGGCCCCTGGGCAGGCGCGGACGTAGGCGAAGACGAACTGCTCCATCGCATTCTCTTGCGCGGTAGCGCCGCTGCCCTTGAGTTGCCTCTTGCCGCCGCATTGCACCGGCGCCGGCGCGGGGCTGGCTTCCGACGACGAGGCGTGGGTGCTGCTACCGCATGCCGACAATGCCAGCGCGCAGGCGACCAGCAGACTCAGCATGGTACCGGATCGGTTGAGCTTCACCGGAACTCCTCGAAAGGTCGGGGTGGCGGACTCGCTTACTCCGCCACCGGGGAGCCCCCTTGGGAACGTGTTCTACCGCTACCGGCAAAGACACGAGCCTGTGAATATAGAAACCTCTGAAGATGGGTTTACGATTAGCGACACCTCTGCGGCGAATGAGTAAATGGGCGCGTGCCCGGTGCCCATCTTCGAAGATGGGCGCAGGGTTAGCGGAGGCTTTGAAGATGTGCAGAGGATTGCTACACATCACCATTCCTGGGGCGCAGCGACGTAGCTTGATAGGGTGTTGATTAGCCCAGAGCAGCTCGACCGCGAAACCGGCGCTGACATACCGCTTTTCGCCATCCGTGCGGTGAACCTCACCCTGAGCTTCGGTGCCAAGACCGTGCTCGACAAGGTGAGCCTGGACTTTCCCGCCCGCGCGGTCACGTCCCTACTGGGACCGACCGGCTCGGGAAAGACGACATTCCTGCGCACCCTGAATCGGATGAACGACAAGGTTTCTGGTTACCGCTACAGCGGCGATGTCTTGTTGGGCGGCCAGAGTATCTTCACCAGCGGAAACCTGATGGAGTTTCGGCGCCGCGTCGGCATGCTGTTCCAGCGTCCCAATCCGTTCCCGATGTCCATCATCGACAACGTGACTGCCGGCGTGCGCGCCCATAAGATGCTGCCGCGCAAGGAGTTCAAGGCCGTTGCCGAGGCCCGCCTGGTTGAAGTGGGCCTGTGGGATGCGGTCAAGGACCGGCTCGGCGATTCCCCATTCCGGCTCTCCGGTGGTCAGCAGCAGTTGTTGTGTCTGGCCCGCGCGCTCGCGGTCAACCCGCAGGTACTGCTCCTCGACGAGCCCACCTCCTCGCTGGACCCGACCACGACCGAGAAGATCGAGGAGCTCATTCGGTCGTTGGCCAACCGGCTCACCGTGATCATGGTGACCCACGATCTCGCCCAGGCGGCCCGCATCGGTGACCGCACTGCTTTGTTCTTCGACGGCAGGCTGGTTGAGGAAGGGCCCACCGAGCAGCTGTTCTTAGCACCGACGCACGCCGAAACCGCTAGGTATATCTCGGGATTCGTAGCCGCACAGCGGCATGGGGGCACAGACGGTGTTGCAAACGGGGGCCGCGAAAGGTGAAGTCCGATGAAATATCGAGTGCGTGCTCTGTTAGTCGCTGTACCGGTGATGCTGGTCGCCGCGGCCTGCGGTTCCCCGTCCACCGGCGGTTCGGCGAGCACCGGTGGAACCACAGGTAATCCAGCCACATCGCCCGCGACGTCGAAGGTGGCGTTGTCGGAAACCGGTGCCACGGAGCTGTATCCGCTGATGAATCTGTGGGCCCCGGCCTACAACGCGAAATATCCAAACATCTCGATCACCACCGGCAGCACCGGATCGGGTGCCGGGATCTCCCAAGCTGCCGCCGGCGCCGTCAACATCGGCGCCTCCGGCGCCTACCTGTCCGGCGGTGACCTCTCCGCCCACCAAGGGCTGATGAACGTCGCATTGGCGATCTCCGCCGAGCAGGTCAACTACAACCTGCCCGGCATCAGCGACCACCTCAAGCTCAATGGCAAAGTGCTGGCGGCGATGTATCAGGGCACCATCAAAACCTGGAACGACCCGCAGATCGCCGCGCTCAACCCCGGGGTAAACCTGCCTGCCGCTGCGGTGGTTCCGCTGCACCGCTCCGACGGGTCCGGCGACACCTTCGTGTTCACCCAGTATCTGTCGAAGCAAGACCCCGACGGCTGGGGCAAGTCGCCCGGCTACAACACCACCGTCGATTTCCCCGCGGTACCAGGCGCACTGGGCGAGAACGGCGCCGGCGGCATGGTCACCGGCTGCGCGGCGACGCCGGGCTGCGTCGCCTACATCGGCACCAGTTACCTCGACCAAGCCAGCCAGAAAGGGCTGGGCGAGGCCGAATTGGGCAATGCCGCCGGAAATTACCTGCTGCCCAACGCCCAAAGCGTTGCGGCCGAAGCCGCCGGCTTTGCCTCGCAGACCCCGGCGAACCAGGTGATCTCGCTGATCAACGGGCCCGCGCCGGACGGGTATCCGATCGTCAATTACGAATACGCCGTCGTCTACAGCAGTCAGAAGGATCCCGCCGTCGCGCGGACGATTCAGGCGTTCCTGCACTGGGCGGTGACAGACGGCAACGGCCCAACGTTCCTGGACCAGTTTCACTTCCAGCCATTGCCGGCTTCAGTGGCAAAGCTGTCCGATGCTCAGATCGCCAAGATATCCGGCTAAGGAGCTTCGGTGACCCCCACGACGCTGTCGCGGCGGCAGGTTGCGTCTGGCCGCCGCGACAGCGTGCGCCGTGGCGGCCGCACGCTCCGGTGGGCCGGTGCCGCAGCCGCGGTGATCCCGCTGCTCGCACTGGTCTTCGTACTGGCGACCCTGGTGATCGAGGGGTCCGGCGCGATCAAAGTCAACGGGCTGCATTTCTTCACCGGCACCGCATGGAACCCGGGCAACACCTACGGCGACACGGTTGTCACCCACGGCGTGGCGCATCCGGCCGGCGCCGATTACGGCGCGTTACCACTGATTGTCGGCACCTTGGCCAGCTCGGCTATCGCCCTGGTTATCGCCGTGCCCGTTTCCATCGGAGCGGCGTTCGCCATCGCGCAACGGATGTCGCGCCGGCTGGCCTCGGCCGCCGGCACCGTGCTCGAATTGCTGGCCGGGATACCCAGTGTCGTCGTCGGCCTGTGGGGGGCGATGACCTTCGGCCCGCTCATCGCCCATCACGTCGCGCCGGTAATCGCCCGCAATGCTCCGAACGTTCCGGTACTCAACTACTTTCGTGGCAACACGGGTAACGGGGAGGGCATGCTGGTGTCCGGCCTGGTGTTGGCGGTGATGATCATTCCCATCATCGCCAGCACCTGCCGCGACCTGATCCGGCAGGTGCCGCCATTGCCGCGCGAGGGAGCGACAGCACTGGGGATGTCGGACTGGGAGTGCGCCCGCCGGGTCACTTTGCCCTGGGTAGCCAACGGCATCGTCGGTGCCGTGGTGCTGGGACTCGGACGGGCGCTCGGAGAGACGATGGCCGTTGCCATGGTGTCCGGTGCGGAGCTGGGTGCGATGCCGACCAATATTTATTCGACGATGACCACCATCGCCGCCACCGTTGTGTCACAGCTGGATTCGGCGCTGACCGACTCGACCAACTTCGCGGTAAGCACGCTCGCCGAGGTTTCTCTGGCACTGATGGTGATCACGTTGCTGACGAATATGGCCGCTCGCGTGCTGGTGCGCCGGACATCGGGAACGGCCCTGCCAGTCGGGCGCGGTGTCTGACATGACTGTTCCGCTGGTCTCGATAACCGCTCGGCGCAAGGCCGCCAATGGGCTGTTTTGGGCGGGCTGCTTCGGCGCTCTGGCGATGGTGATCATCCCGACGCTGTGGATGTTGATCGGGGTAGTCAGCCGGGCCGTGCCGGTGTTTCGATTCAGCGTGTTGGTGCAGGACACCCAGGGCAATGGTGGCGGCCTGCGCAACGCCATCGTCGGGACCGTGGTGCTCGGTCTCGGGGTCATGCTGGTTGGCGGCACGGTGAGCTTGCTGGCGGGGATTTACCTGTCGGAATTCGCCACGGGCGCAAAGCGATCGATCCTGCGCGGCGCCTACGAGGTGCTGTCCGGTGTTCCGACCATCGTGCTCGGCTACGTCGGCTATCTGGCTCTGGTGGTGAACTTCGACTGGGGCTTTTCCCTGGCGGCCGGGGTGCTGGTGCTCTCGGTGATGAGCATTCCCTACATCACCAAGGCCACCGAAACGGCGCTCGCCCAGGTACCGACGTCGTATCGGGAAGGAGCAGAAGCACTGGGGCTACCTGTCAACTGGACCCTGCGCAAGATCATCCTGAAGCCCGCCATCCCCGGCATCGTCACCGGCATGCTGGTCGCCCTGGCGCTCGCGATCAGCGAGACGGCACCGATGCTGTACACGGCGGGTTGGTCGGCGTCCCTGCCGACCGGACAACTGACCCACTCGCCGGTCGGATACCTGACCTATCCGATCTGGACGTTCTACAACCTGCCGTCTAAATCGGCCCAGGACCTGTCGTACGACGCGGCCCTACTTTTGATCGTGTTCCTGCTCCTGCTGATCGTGCTCGGACGGTTGATCACGTCGTTCGCCCGGCGGCACACGGAGTCCTAGGTCTGATCCACGCCCGGAAGCCGCACCACCTGAAGGAAGAACTCGTCGATCTGCCGCACCGCACTGATGAATTGGTCCAGATCGACCGGCTTGGAGACATAGGCGTTGGCGTGCAACTTGTAGCTGCGCACGATGTCTTCCTCCGCCGAGGAGGTAGTAAGCACGACGATCGGGATGCGCGCTAGGTCCGGGTCGGACTTGACCCTCTCCAGCAGTTGCCGGCCGTCGTATTTCGGCAAGTTCAAGTCGAGCAGGATGAGATCGGGCCGCGGCGCGTCCTCGAATCCCGCGCGCCGGTACAAGAAGTCCAGGCCTTCCTCCCCGTCGTGTGCGACGTGCAGCCTATTCTGAAACTTGTTGTCCTCCAACGCTTCACGCGTTATCAGTTCGTCACCTGGATCGTCTTCGATGAGTAGTATCTCGATGGCCCTACCGGCTGGTGTCATTTGTCCACTCCTCCCACGGTGGCGTGCTGTTTGGTCTCGACGGCAACGGGCAGCGTGAACTCGAATCGCGTTCCGTCGGTATAGGTGGTGTCGATCCGGACGGTCCCGCCGTGGTACTCGACAATCTTCTTCACCAGCGCCAGACCGACGCCTGTTCCGGGGTAGACCTCGCGGCCGTGCAGACGTTGAAAGATGACGAAGACCTTGTCAGTGAACTCTTCGGCAATGCCGATTCCGTTGTCCGACAAGGTGAGTAGCCAATCGCGTTCGTCGGCGCTGCGTTCGCAGTCGATGACGATCCGCGGCGCGCGATCACCGCGGCGGAACTTCATCGCATTGCCGATCAGGTTCTGCCACAACATCGTCAACAGCGTGGAGTCGCCAATGACGCGGGGCAGCGGCCGGGCCGGGCGGACGATGTCGACGTTTGATTCCTCGATGGCGGTGGCCAGATTAGCGACGGCCGCGTCCAGCGTGGTGTCCAGGTCGACCGGGTCTTGCTTGGTGCCCAGCCGGCCTACCCGGGAGAAGCTGAGCAGGTCGTTGATGAGCACCTGCATCCGCTTGGCTCCGTCGACCGCGTACGCGATGTACTCGGTAGCGCGCTCGTCGAGCTGGTCGCCGTAGCGCTTCTCGAGCAATTGGCAGAACGAGGCGACCTTACGCAGCGGCTCCTGCAGGTCATGCGAGGCGACATAGGCGAACTGCTCGAGTTCGGCGTTGGAGCGCTTCAGTTCGACGGTCTGCTCGTCCAGCCGCGCCTCGGCCGCCCGCGACACCTCGAGTGCTGACACCACCCGCTGCCGCATGTTCTCGACATCGATCGCCATATCGCGAATATCTCTGGGCCGCTGCGGAATGACGATGGTTTCGGCGAAGTTGCCGTCGGTGATCCGCCGGCAGGACGCTGCCAGCGCCGTCAGTGGGACGGTGACCGCGGCCCGAGTCAGAAGGCCCAGCAGGATGGCCATGCCGAAGAAGACGAGCACGATGGCGCCGAGCACCCGGTCGCGCCAACCGTTGATGCTGTTGAGCTCATCAGCAGCTCGCGCCGACGCCGTCGCGAAGTCCACGTTTTGGGTATCGAAAAGCCCACGCAGATGGTCGAATTCGAGTTTGCCCCGGTCGGCAACCTGGCTGCTGACGACGTAGGGAGAGTTGGGGGTCACGTTGGCGATCAGCGGTTCGGCATAATCCGACCGCCACGCCGCCGCCGCCTTCTCGATGGCGTCCAGATCCGCGATCAGCTCAGTGCGACCACCGACTAACCGCCGGATGTCCTCGGCCGCTTGATGTTCGGCTTGCTGCCCGTCGTAGTAGGGCGTCAGGAATTGGCGGTCGGCGGCAATCAGGTAACCGCGGACACCCGTTTCCTGGTCGCGCAGTGCGGCCTGCAACTGAGCGGCGGCCACCCGGGCCGGCTGAATCTCCTGGCTCAGCAACCGCGATACCACGTCGGTGCGATTCAGCAACGTCGCGCCCACCACCGCGCTGAGCAGCACCAGCACGCCCATGACGCCCAGCACCACGGCCAACCATCCCCGCACCGTGAGCCGTGCTCGGCGCAGCGGATGCACCTGAGTGCTCATGTGGCGGTCCGTTCCACGCGCACCACGGCGATGTCGTCGGTCAGCCCACCGCGCGGCAGGGCGAGTTGCTCGGTGCTGTCGATCAGCGCGTCGACGAACGCCGCCCCGGCCAGATCCGTGTGCGAACGGGCCAGCGCAAGCAGGCCGTCCTCGCCGAGTCGCTCGTTGCCCGGCCCGCAGTACCCCTCGAAGAGCCCGTCGGTGAGCAGCAGCAGCCCCTTCCCCACTGGCAATTCGAACTCGGACTGCGGCCAGTCGTCGGCGTGTAGGCCCAACGCCGAGCCGGCCGGGGGCTCGATCCATTCCACCGTCGTGCCGTCTTGTCGCAGCATGCCCGGGTGGCCGGCCCGGATCGCGGTGACGCGCGGGCTGTCGGGCGAGATCTCCAGACTGAGCACGGTCGCGAAGATCCCGGTGTCGGTCCGTTCGGCGTGCAGGATCCGTTCGAGCTGACGCATCAATTCGGCGCCGCGTACGCCGGCGTAGGTCAGCGCGCGCCAAGCGATTCGCAGTGCGGCGCCCAGTGCCGCTTCGTTGGGCCCGTGTCCCGCGACATCACCGATCAGGACGTGCACGACCCGGTCCGATGTTTGCACGACGTCGTAGAAGTCGCCGCACAGCAGCGCATCCACTCGGCTCGGCCGGTATCTGGCGACAATCTCCACACCCGGGTTGTCCAGCAGCAGCGGCGAGGGCAGCAGGCCTCGTTCCAGCAACGCGTTCTCACGGGCGCGCAGCTGACTTGCATGCAGGTCCGCGGCGATCAGCTCGACCCGCTTGCGCTCGATCGCGTAAAGCAGTGCACGCCTGAGCATTTCGGGTTCAACCCGGCCTTTGACCAGGTAGTCCTGCGCACCGGCCGCGACCGCAGACGCTCCGAAGTACTCGTCGTTGAGCCCAGTCAAGACGACGATCGGGACCGTCACATCGTATTGCGCGATGCGGTCCAGAGCATCCATGCCGTTCGCATCGGGCAGGTTCAGGTCCAGCAGCACGCAATCGGGCCGGGCGGACGCCAGCTCGCGCTCGGCATGCGCCATCGACTGAGCCCAAACCACGCGGATGTCGTCGACCGCCTCGGCGATCAGCTCTTCCACCAGGACCGCATCGGCCCGGTCATCCTCGACCAACAGCAGCGACAACGTCTGCCGATTAGCCACCGAGGTCATCGGGCTACGCACCGGCATCGACTCCAGCCGGGTGTCGGTGAGAGGCCATGGCCTTCACTCCACACCCCCTGACCGCGGTGCTGCGTTGCTCAATAAACGACGCTCCGACAAGACAGCCGGAGCGCCGGTCGACGCCGAACCCCCTGCCCGTCATCATCGGTGAATGTTGACGTTGGCGTGAGCTTAGTTGCAAAGGCCGATCCTATTAGGTTGCCTGAGTATTTTTGCTGCGGGGTGTCGAAAGAACCCCAATCAGCGCAACAGCGCCCGCGACATCACCACACGCTGAATCTGATTGGTGCCCTCGTAGATCTGGGTGATCTTGGCATCGCGCATCATCCGCTCGACGGGGAAGTCGATGGTGTAGCCGGCGCCGCCGAACAGCTGCACGGCGTCGGTGGTGACCTCCATCGCCACGTCGGAGGCGAAGCATTTGGACGCCGCCGAGATGAACCCGAGGTTGCCTTCACCGCGCTCTGCTCGCGCCGCCGCGCTGTAGACCATCAGTCGCGCCGCTTCCACCTTCATCGCCATATCGGCCAGCATGAACTGCACGCCCTGGAAGCTGCTGATCGATTCGCCAAACTGCTTGCGGTCCTTGGTGTAAGCGATGGCAGCGTCCAGCGCGCCCTGGGCGATACCCACGGCCTGGGCCCCGATGGTGGGACGGGTGTGGTCCAGCGTGGCCAGCGCCGTCTTGAAGCCGGTGCCAGGCTCACCGATGATCCGGTCGCCGGGGATGCGACAGTTCTCGAAGTACAGCTCCGTGGTGGGCGAACCCTTGATGCCGAGCTTGCGTTCCTTCGGACCGACGGTGAACCCCTCGTCGTCGATGTGCACCATGAACGACGAGATGCCGTTGGCGCCCTTGTCCGGATCGCTGACTGCCATCACGGTGTACCAACTGGACTTGCCGCCGTTGGTGATCCAGCACTTGGCGCCGTTGAGGATCCACTCGTCGCCGTCGGCCTGAGCGCGCGTCCGCATGGCCGCCGCGTCACTGCCGGCTTCCCGCTCGCTCAGCGCGTAGGACGCCATCGCCGTGCCGTCGGCGATCGAGGGCAGCACCTGCTTCTTCAACTCCTCGGAGCCGCGCAGGATCAAGCCCATGGTGCCCAGCTTGTTGACCGCGGGGATTAGTGAGGCCGAGGCGTCGACGCGGGCGACCTCTTCGATGACGATGCACGCCGCCACGGAGTCGGCCCCCTGGCCGCCGTACTCCTCCGGCACATGCACCGCGTTGAAGCCGGACGTATTCAGCGCGTCCAGCGCCTCCTGCGGAAACCGGGCCTTCTCGTCGACCTCGGCCGCGTAGGGAGCGATCTCCTTTTCGGCCAGCGCGCGAATCGCCGCCCGCAATTCGTCGTGTTCTTCGGGCAGCTTGAACACATCAAACGTGGAATTTCCGGCCCATCCAGCCATCTCGAGAGCCTCCTAATCTGCTTGCTACTCGCGGGTAACTTTACCCTGGTGCTGTTGTAGGGCCGCATCCTTGGCCCGCACGCTTTCTGCCAGCTCGTTCTGGAAGGCGGCGATCCGGGCGCGCAGCGCCGGGTCCGACGATCCCAGCATGCGCACGGCCAACAGGCCGGCGTTGCGCGCACCGCCGATGGAGACGGTGGCCACCGGGACTCCGGCGGGCATCTGGACGATCGACAACAACGAGTCCAGACCGTCCAGCCGTCCCAGCGGCACCGGGACGCCGATCACCGGAAGTGTGGTCACCGACGCAACCATTCCGGGCAGGTGTGCCGCGCCGCCGGCACCGGCGATGATCACCTCGATGCCGCGGTCGGCCGCGTCGCGCGCATAGTCGAACATGACCTCCGGGGTGCGATGCGCCGAGACCACCCGCACCTCGGCCGGGATGTCGAACTCGGCCAGCGCCGCGGCGGCGTCCTGCATCACCGCCCAGTCGCTGTCGCTGCCCATGATCACGCCGACCCGAGGCGTCTCAGCCATGTGGATCCCATCCGTCCGCCCACTGCCCGTGTGACAACCAGTGTGCCGCGAGCTCCGCGCGTTCACGCAGCTTGGTCAGGTTTTCCTGGTCGATGTCGGTGCCGAGGAAGTTGATGTGTCCGATTTTGCGGCCCGGGCGCTCGCCCTTGCCGTAGAGATGCACCCGGGCCTCGGGCATCCGCGCGTAGAGGTGGTGCAGCCGCTCGTCCAGGGTCATCGCCGACTGCTGCGCGGCGCCCAGCACGTTAGCCATCACCGTCACCGGCACGATGGCGTCGGTGTCGCCAAGCGGATAGTCCAGCACCGCACGCAGATGCTGTTCGAATTGGCTGGTACGCGCGCCGTCCATGGTCCAGTGCCCGGAGTTGTGCGGCCGCATGGCCAGCTCGTTGACCAGCAGTGCACCTGGGGGCCCCTCCCGCCCGCGGGGGACGCGAGTCTCGAACAACTCCACGGCCAGCAAGCCGACCACGCCGAGTTCGGCCGCCACCCGCAACGCCAGCTGCTGCGCCTCGGCCGCGACCGCGTCGGGCAGCGCGGGCGCCGGCGCGATCACCTGCACGCAGATCCCGTCGCGCTGCACGGTCTCGACCACCGGCCACGCCGCGCCCTGACCAAACGGCGACCGAGCCACCAGCGCCGACAATTCGCGGCGCAGTTCCACGCGTTCCTCGACCAGCACCGGCACCCCGTCGGCCAGGTATCCGCCGGCGATCTCGCGGGCGTGCGCGAGATCGCGCGCCAGGCCTACGCCGCGCCCGTCGTAACCGCCCCTTACCGCCTTGACGACGATCGGGGCATCGAGACGCTTCGCGAAGGCGTCGAGATCATCGAGGTTGTCGATCCCGGCATACCGTGGCACCGCGGCGCCTAGCTCCTCGAGCCGGCGCCGCATCACCAGCTTGTCCTGGGCGTGCACCAGCGCGTGCGGCGGCGGTGCCACATTGACGCCCTCGGCGATCAGCTTTTCCAGCAGTTCGGTCGGGACGTGCTCGTGGTCGAAGGTCAGCACGTCGGCTCCGGCCGCGACGCGGCGCAGGTCTTCCAGATCGGTGTGCGAGCCGATCACCACATCGGGGGTGACCTGCGCGGCAGGTTCATCGGCAGCGGTGGCCAGCACCCGCAGCTTTTGACCCAGCGCGATCGCGGCCTGGTGCGTCATCCGGGCGAGTTGGCCGCCGCCGACCATCGCAACTAGAGGTGCTACCGACGGGCTAGGTGTACTCGGCACGGCCATCATGGTGTCACGGCACATAGTCCCGTGCTGACGGCGTGTTGACCGGCTGTGAAATGGAATTGTTATGTAGCATTTTGCGCCGTTTTTGTGTTCATCCGTACACTCACGTCTTGTGTCCTTCGCCGATGCCACGATCTCGCGTTTGCCCGGGGTTTTTCAGCCCTATGCGCAGCGCCATCATGAATTCATCAAATTCGCCATTGTCGGGGGCACCACCTTCATCATCGACTCGGCAATTTTCTACACGCTGAAGCTGACGATTCTCGACTACAAGCCGGTGACGGCCAAGGTCATCGCGGGCATCGTCGCGGTCATCGCGTCCTACGTATTGAACCGCGAGTGGAGCTTCCGCAACCGGGGCGGGCGTGAGCGCCACCATGAGGCGCTGCTGTTCTTCGCGTTCAGCGGCGTGGGTGTGCTGCTGAGCATGGCGCCGCTGTGGGTGTCCAGCTACATCTTGCAGCTGCGCGAGCCGATGGTGTCGCTGACCGTGGAAAATATCGCGGACTTCGTTTCCGCCTACATCATCGGCAACCTGCTGCAGATGGCGTTTCGGTTCTGGGCGTTCCGGCGCTGGGTGTTCCCCGACCAGTTCGCCCGCACCCCCGACATGGCGCTGGAATCCGTGCTGACCGCCGGCGGTATCGCCGAAGTCTTCGAAGACGAGCTCGAGGGTGGCAACGTCACCCTGCTGCGCTCGTGGCGCAACAAAGGCCGTCGCCCGACTCAGCTCGGCGATTCCTCGGAACCCAAGGTGTCGAAAACCTCGTGATAGAGCAGCGAGTGCACCTCGCGCAGTCGGGGAATGTTGTAGAACTCTAACGGATCTTGTGACGCCGACTCGATAATCAGTGTCCCGGTGCGAAACATCCGCTCGGTCAGCTTGTCCCGGAACTCCACACTGTTGATCCGCGCCACTGGGATGTCGATCCCGCTGCGGGTCAGCACTCCGTGCCGAAACATCACCCGCCGGTTGGTGACGACGAAGTGGGTGGTCAGCCAGGTCAAGAACGGCCAGAGCGTCAGCCAGCCGACGATCACCAACCAGATTCCCCAAATGGCGCCGTAGATGATGTTCTTGGCGAGCTGCTCCCAATGCGTCGAGTTGACGTAGCCGGAACCGAAGGCCGCCAGCGCGGTCGCCAGGATGAACACCACGACGGGCCAGATCAACCGCTTCCAGTGCGGATGGCGGTGTATGACAACCTGTTCGCCGGCGGCCAGGGCGTTATCCGGATAGCTCATGTTCGAGACATTATCCGCAATCAGGCGACCGCGGCGATTACCGCCTCAGCGCCTTAAACTCAAGTTCCCGGGGCGGCCGAAAAGGAGTCTGGAGATGACAGCATCCGACGCGCTTCGCCGTTCAAGGATCCCCCTTGCCGATGGGCAGGGTGCGATACCGGCTGTCGGATTCGGAACGCTCATTCCCGACCCTGTTGCCACCAAGCAGGCCACCAAGGTCGCACTGGAGGTGGGGTTTCGACATCTCGATTGCGCGGAACGGTACCGCAACGAAGAAGAGGTGGGTGCCGCGATAAGCGAGGCGATCGGGGCGGGAACGGTTCGACGGGAAGAGTTGTTCGTCACCACCAAGCTGTGGAACATCAACCATCGCCCGGAGCGCGTCAGGCCAGCCTTCGAAGCGAGTCTGCGCCGTCTTCAAATCGATTATGCCGACTGCTATCTCATCCACACGCCGTTCGCCTTCCGCCCGGGCGACGATCAGGATCCGCGAGACGAGAACGGTCAGGCGATCTACGACGACGGCGTCACGTTGGCGGAAACCTGGGGGGCGCTGGAGCACCTCGTGGACGACGGCCACTGCAGGTCGATCGGTCTGTCGGACGTCACGCTGGAGAAGGTTCAAGAGATCTTTGAGACTGCGCGCATCAAACCGGCCGTCGTGCAGGTCGAATCGCACCCGTATCTTCCCGAGTGGGAACTGCTGTCGTTCTGCCAGGAGCATGGGATCGTCCTGCTGGCGTTCGCAGCGCTCGGGCATTCTTCGACGCCCAACCTGCTGGAGGATCCGGTGCTCACCGCTATCGCGGCGCGGCTGAACATCACGCCCGCTCAGGTCGCCCTGTCCTGGGCCGTGCAGCGCGGCACCGCCTTCTTGACCACCTCGACCAAACCGCAGCGGATCCAGGCGAACTTCGAGATTTCGCCCCTCCCGGAAGACGCCATGTCGGACATTCGCAACCGGATCACCCAGAACGTCAGGTTCAACACGGTGGTGCACACCGGCGTGCCTGGTTTCATTCCACGCGCCGAGTGACCTAGCGCAAGTGCACCACATCACCGGCGTAAACCACGACGGTCTCGTTCCCGGTTTCCAGGCACAGCCTGCCCTGGTCGTCGACGGCGGTCGCGGTGCCGACGATTTCCTTGCCGCCGGGCAACTGCGCGCGCACCCGGGTACCGATGGTCAGGCTGCGTGCCCGGTAGTCGGCCGCCAGCTGCCAGTCGGCCCCGCGGGCGGCCCGCCACCCGACGATGCGGCCACCGAGCTCACGCAACAGCCGACGGACCAGCTGGTCGCGGTCGGGCGCGGGGACGCCCAGGTCCAGCAACGACGTCGCCCCGGGCCCGTCGACCTCCTCGGGAGCTTGAGTTACGTTGAGCCCCAAGCCAATTACCACCACCGGCCGCACAACTTCGGCGAGAATGCCGGCCAGCTTTCCCGGCGAATCCGGCTGCCCGGCCAGCACGTCGTTGGGCCACTTCAGGCCGGCCCGGACACCGATCCCGTCCAGCAGCGGGGCCAGCGCATCGACGACCGCCACACCGGCGGCCAGCGACAGCCAGCCCCAGCCTTCGGTCGGGACGTCGACCACACTCACCCCGACCGACATGGTGATCTGCGCGCGCGGGGCGGCCGACCAGCTGCGGCCGTGCCGCCCCCGGCCTGCGGTCTGATGCTCGGCGATGAGCACCGCTCCGGCGATGTCGGTTCCCGCGGCCGCGCGTGCCAGCAAATCGGCATTGGTGGAACCGGTTTCCTCGACGACGTCGAGTTTTCGCCAACCGAGTCCGGTGCCGATCAACTCGGCGCGCAGAGCAGCGGCGTCCAGTGGCGTCCTCAGGTGGTCGCGGTCCGTCATCGCCGGTCTCGCATGTCCAGGACGGCCAAGTGGCTGAACAGCATGCTGGTCCCGATCGGGTTGCCGCCACCGGGATAGGCGGTGCCGCTGGGCGCGGCCATCGTGTTGCCCGCCGCGTACAGGCCGCCAATGGGGTTGCCGGACAAATCCAGCACCCGCGCCGCGGTGTCGGTACGCAGGCCGCCCTTGGTGCCCAGATCCGACAGGCCGAACGCCGCGGCGCGATAGGGCGGGCGGTCGATGGACACCAGCGGCGAGGCGCCCGCCGAGAACGCGCGATCGAATGCCTCATCGCCCCGACCGAAGTCCTCGTCGACACCGGAGGCGGCAAAACCGTTGAACCGGGCCACCGTTGCCACCAGCTGCCGACCCGGCACGCCGATCTTGGCGGCCAGTTCCTCGAGGGTGTCCGCGGAATGCCACAACCCGGCCGCGACGTACTTCTCGGTCTCCACGATGCTGACGTTGGCCGCTTTCACCGGGGGCACCTCGCCCTCCTTGTCGTCGTAGATCATCCAGTACGGCAACGTGATTGACCCGTCTTGCAGCTGCGCGATGATCTCGCGACCGGCCCGGTCATAGGCCCGGGATTCGTTGACGAACCGGTTGCCGGACTGGTTGACGAAGATGCCGCCGGTGAACCACAGCGCGAACGCGGAGCGGCCGTCGGGATGGGTCAGGCCCGGCGACCACCATGCCTGGTCCAGCAGGTCGGTGTCGGCGCCCGCGGCGATGCCGGCCTGCAGCGCCAGGCCGCGACTTCCCGGGCCGCCCATGGTGTCTCGTGCCACGCCCGGCACGCGAAAGTCGCGGCGCAACTCGTCGTTGCTTTCGAAACCGCCGGCGGCCAGCAGCACGCCGCGCCGAGTGCGGATCGCCCGGCGCTGTCCCGCGTTCTCGACGATGGCGCCGACCACGGCTCCGTCGTCCACTACCAGCTCGACCAGGGCGGTGTCGCGCTGCAACGATGCGTTCGGATACTGCCCGATGGCCTTGAGGAACCGGGCGATCAGCGCGCGGCCGCCGAGGTAATAGTCGGCGGGCGTCTCGGCACCGAGCCGGTCGGTGTCCAGCGGCCCGCGGATCGCCTCGCGAAGCTCGGGTGCGGCAGCCACCTTAAGGGGCTTGGCGGCGATATGGCGCTGACCGTCCAGCCGCGCCTTCGGCGCTTTGCCGTAGTAGTCCGGCCACGGCAACGGCACGAATCTGAGGTCCGGATCGGACTCCAGATACTCGATCAGGGGCGCGCCGCCCCGGACGAACGTCTCCTGCAGTTCGAGCGGCGTCCGGTCACCTACCACGGCGTGGTAGTAGGTGAGCGCATCCTCGATGGTGTCGTCGGTGCCGGCACGCAGTAGTACGGGATTGCAGGGAAACCAGACGCCGCCGCCGCCGGAGTACGCCGTGGTGCCACCGAATTTCCCGGTCGCCTCGACCAGCAGCACGTCGAGGCCTTCGCGCGCCGCGGTGTAGGCGCCGGTGACACCGCCGCCGCCCGATCCGGCGACGAGAACGTCGTGCTCTTCGCTCCATTGAACTGAAGGACTCCAGTCGACCCGAAGGCTGCCCATAAGCAACTGAGAGTATCCGCGCCCGTAACATCGACTCCCATGACAAGCGTTACCGACCACACCGCGGAACCCGCTGCCGAGCACACCATCGACATCCACACCACCGCGGGCAAGCTGGCCGAGCTGAAAAAGCGCCGGGAAGAGGCGCTTCATCCGGTGGGTGAAGAGGCCGTCGAGAAGGTGCATGCGAAGGGCAAGCTGACCGCTCGGGAGCGCATTTACGCGCTGCTGGACGACGATTCGTTCGTCGAACTCGACGCGCTGGCCAAGCACCGCAGCGCCAACTTCGGGCTGGACAAGAACCGCCCGGTCGGCGACGGCGTAGTCACCGGGTACGGCACCATCGACGGCCGCGACGTGTGCATCTTCAGCCAGGACGCCACCGTATTCGGCGGCAGCCTGGGCGAGGTATACGGCGAGAAGATTGTCAAGATCCAGGAACTGGCCATCAAGACGGGCCGTCCGCTGATTGGCATCAACGACGGTGCCGGCGCGCGCATCCAGGAGGGTGTCGTCTCGCTGGGCCTGTACAGCAAGATCTTCCGCAACAACATCCTGGCGTCCGGCGTTATCCCGCAGATCTCGCTGATCATGGGCGCCGCCGCCGGTGGGCACGTGTACTCCCCCGCCCTGACCGACTTCGTGATCATGGTCGACCAGACCAGCCAGATGTTCATCACCGGACCCGACGTCATCAAGACCGTCACCGGCGAAGACGTCACCATGGAAGAGCTTGGTGGTGCCCACACCCACATGGCCAAGTCGGGCACGTTGCACTACGTCGCCTCGGGTGAGCAGGACGCCTTCGACTGGGTCCGCGACCTGCTGGGCTACCTGCCGCCCAACAACTTCACCGACCCGCCCCGCTATGCCGAGCCGGTGCCCGAGGGCGCCATTGAGGACAACCTCACCGACGAGGACCTCGAGTTGGACAGCCTGATCCCGGACTCGCCCAACCAGCCGTACGACATGCACGAGGTGATCACCCGCATCCTCGATGATGACGAATTCCTGGAGGTCCAGGCGGGTTACGCGCAGAACATCGTCGTCGGGTTCGGCCGTATCGAGGGCCGGCCGGTCGGGATCGTGGCCAACCAGCCCACGCAGTTCGCCGGTTGCCTAGACATCAACGCCTCGGAGAAGGCGGCCCGCTTCGTGCGGACCTGCGACTGCTTCAACATCCCGGTGGTCATGCTGGTCGACGTGCCGGGCTTCCTGCCGGGCACCGGCCAGGAATACAACGGCATCATCCGGCGCGGCGCCAAGCTGCTGTTCGCCTACGGCGAGGCCACCGTCCCCAAGATCACCGTCATCACCCGCAAGGCTTACGGCGGCGCCTACTGCGTCATGGGGTCCAAGGACATGGGCTGCGACGTCAACATCGCCTGGCCGACCGCGCAGATCGCGGTGATGGGTGCCTCCGGTGCGGTCGGTTTCGTCTACCGACAGCAGCTCAAGGAGGCCGCCAAGGAAGGCCGCGACGTCGACGAGCTGCGGTTGCAGCTGCAGCAGGAGTACGAGGACACGCTGGTCAACCCCTACGTGGCCGCCGAACGCGGATACGTCGACGCGGTGATCCCGCCGTCGCACACCCGCGGCTACATCGCCACCGCGCTACGGCTGCTGGAACGCAAGATCTCCCACCTGCCGCCGAAGAAGCACGGGAACATACCCCTATGAGCGACGAGACACCGACGGCCGAGGCACCGCAGCCGTCCGAGCCGCGCATCCAGATACTCAAGGGCCGCCCAACCCACGCCGAGCTGGCTGCGCTGATCGCGGTGCTGAGCAGCGCCGGCGGTGCGCCGCAACCCGCGCAGCCGGAGAGCACCCGCTGGGGGCAACCGGTCGACCGGTTGCGTTTTGCGATGTCCAATTACCAGCGACTCACCATGCAACAGATCATGCATTTGAAGCATTGACCCGCCTGGTGCTCGGGTCCGCCTCGCCCGGCCGCCGCAAAGTGCTGCGCCAGGCCGGTGTCGATCCGCTGGTCATGGTCTCCGGCGTCGACGAGGACCGCATCGTCGCGAGCGCCGGGCCGCAGGCTTCGCCGGGTGACGTGGTGTGCACGCTGGCCCGGGCCAAGGCCGAGCACATTGCGGGTGAGCTGGATAGCACTGTGGCCTCCGATTGCGTTGTCGTCGGCTGTGATTCGATGCTGTACCTGGACGGCGAGCTCTGCGGCAAGCCGCAATCCGTCGCCGCGGCGCGCGAACTCTGGCAGTCGATGGCCGGCCGGGCCGGCCAACTCTACACCGGACATTGCGTTATCCGATTGCTGAACAACAACATTGGCCAAATCGAAGCGCAATCATTAGTCACCACAGTGCATTTCGGCACCCCATCGGCCGATGACCTTGAGGCGTACCTGGCTTCCGGAGAATCGCTGCGGGTCGCCGGCGGCTTCACCCTCGACGGCCTGGGTGGATGGTTCGTCGACGGCGTGGACGGCGACCCGTCGAACGTGATCGGCGTGAGCCTGCCGCTGCTGCGCTCCCTGTTACGTCGGATTGGCGTGTCGCTGGCCGCACTGTGGGCGGACAATCCCTGTTAACGCTGGCGGTAGGCTTTGCGCTGTGCCGCTTCCCCCTGATCCCAGCCCCACGCTGTCGGCCTACGCCCACCCCGAACGATTGGTCACCGCCGACTGGTTGTCGGCCCACTTGGGCTCGCCCGGTCTGGTGATCGTCGAGTCCGACGAAGACGTATTGCTCTACGACGTCGGCCATATCCCGGGCGCAGTCAAGATCGACTGGCACACCGACCTCAACGACCCGAGGGTCCGCGACTACATCGACGGCGAGCAGTTTGCCGAACTGATGGACCGCAAAGGCATCGCCCGCGACGACACCGTGGTGATCTACGGCGACAAGAGCAACTGGTGGGCGGCCTACGCGCTGTGGGTGTTCACGTTGTTCGGCCACCCCGACGTACGACTGCTCAACGGCGGTCGCGATCTGTGGCTGTCCGAACGGCGCGACACCAGCCTGGAGGTACCGACCAGTACATCGAGCGGCTACCCCGTCGTCGCACGCAACGACGCACCCATCCGCGCCTTCAAGGACGACGTGCTCGCCGTCCTCGGCGCCCAGCCGCTGATCGATGTCCGCTCGCCCGACGAGTACACCGGCAAGCGCACGCACATGCCCGACTACCCCGAAGAGGGCGCGCTGCGCGCCGGCCACATCCCGACCGCCCGGTCGATTCCGTGGGGCAAGGCGGCCGACGAGAACGGCCGGTTCCGCAGCCGCGAGGAATTGGAACAGCTCTACGACTTCCTGGGCCCCGAGGACAAGACCGTCGTCTACTGCCGCATCGGCGAGCGGTCCAGCCACACCTGGTTCGTGCTCACCCACCTGCTCGGCAAGCCCGACGTTCGTAACTACGACGGGTCGTGGACCGAATGGGGCAACACCGTGCGGGTGCCGATTGTCGCGGGCGAAAGCCCGGGGGTCGTCGCCGTCTGATGACTGTCTCATGAGCCTGCCGGCTCCCTTAGCCGAGGTGGTGTCCGACTTCGCCGAAGTGCAGGGACAGGACAAGCTGAAGCTGCTGCTGGAATTCGCCGACGACCTGCCGCCGCTGCCCGACGATCTGGCCGAGGCCGCGATGGAGCCGGTGCCCGAGTGTCAGTCCCCGCTGTTCCTGCATGTCGACGCGCACGACCCCAACCGGGTGCGGCTGCATTTCAGCGCGCCCGCCGAGGCCCCGACCACTCGCGGGTTCGCCTCGATCCTGGCCGCCGGCCTCGACGAACAACCCGCCGCCGACATCCTGGCGGTGCCCGAGGACTTCTACACCGAGCTGGGCTTGGCCGCTCTGATCAGCCCGCTGCGGTTACGCGGCATGTCGGCGATGCTTGCCCGCATCAAACGGCGATTACGCGAGACGGGTTGAGTGGGACCGGGTATCAGCGCGCTCGGCGCGCCGCCTAAACTTCCCCCGACAAGACTTGTAAGAAATTCTCTTAGAGACGACGATCGTCCAGTCCCACAGGAGGCGCAGTGGCTAGTCAAGCCAGCTCAAGGATCTCCAAGGTTCTCGTCGCCAATCGCGGCGAGATCGCTGTCCGGGTGATCCGCGCGGCCCGCGATGCGGGCCTGTCCAGCGTGGCGGTGTACGCAGAACCCGACGCCGAGGCGCCGCACGTGCGGCTGGCCGATGAGGCATTCGCGTTGGGCGGCCAGACGTCCGCCGAGTCCTACCTCGACTTCGGCAAGATCCTGGACGCCGCAGCCAAATCCGGCGCCAACGCGATTCACCCCGGCTACGGATTCCTGGCGGAGAACGCGGCCTTCGCCCAGGCGGTCATTGACGCCGGGTTGATCTGGATCGGTCCCAGCCCGCAGTCGATCCGCGACCTCGGTGACAAGGTCACCGCCCGCCACATCGCCGCCCGCGCGCAGGCTCCGCTGGTGCCCGGCACCGCAGACCCGGTCAAGGACGCCGACGAGGTGGTGGCCTTCGCCAGCGAGTACGGCCTGCCGGTCGCGATCAAGGCCGCCCACGGCGGCGGCGGCAAGGGCATGAAGGTGGCCCGCACCATCGAGGAGATTCCCGAGCTGTACGAGTCAGCCGTCCGCGAGGCGACGGCCGCGTTCGGCCGCGGCGAGTGTTACGTGGAGCGCTACCTCGACAAGCCCCGCCACGTCGAGGCGCAGGTGATCGCCGACCAGCACGGCAACGTCGTCGTCGCCGGCACCAGGGACTGCTCGCTGCAACGTCGCTTCCAGAAACTGGTGGAAGAAGCGCCGGCGCCGTTCCTGACCGACGCGCAGCGCAAGGAGATCCACGAGTCGGCCAAGCGAATCTGCAAAGAGGCCCACTACTACGGCGCCGGAACCGTCGAATACCTGGTCGGCCAGGACGGACTCATCTCATTCCTGGAGGTCAACACCCGTCTTCAGGTCGAACATCCGGTCACCGAGGAAACCGCAGGCATCGACCTGGTGCTGCAGCAGTTCAAGATCGCCAACGGCGACAAGCTCGACCTCACCGAGGACCCGACGCCGCGCGGACATGCCATCGAGTTCCGGATCAACGGCGAGGACGCCGGACGTGGTTTCCTGCCCGCGCCCGGTCCGGTCACCCGCTATGACATCCCCACTGGGCCCGGTGTCCGGCTGGACTCCGGCGTCGAAGCCGGCTCGGTGATCGGCGGCCAGTTCGACTCGATGCTGTCCAAGCTGATCGTGCACGGCGCCAACCGCGAGGAGGCGCTGGCACGCTCCCGCCGGGCGCTGGACGAATTCCACATCGAGGGCCTGGCGACCGTCATCCCGTTCCACCGCGCCGTGGTGTCCGACCCGGCGTTCATCGGTGACGACGACGGCTTCTCGGTGCACACCCGCTGGATCGAGACCGAGTGGGACAACACCGTCGAACCCTTCACCGCGGGCGAGCCCCTCGACGAAGACGCCCAGCCGCGGCAGAAGGTGGTCGTCGAGGTCGACGGCCGTCGCCTCGAGGTCTCGCTGCCCGGTGGTCTGGCACTGTCCAACGGTGGCGGCGGCGATGCGTCCGGTGTGATCCGCAAGAAGCCCAAGCCCCGCCAGCGTGGTTCGCACGGCGGCGCGGCGGCATCCGGTGACGCCGTCACCGCGCCCATGCAGGGCACCGTGGTCAAGGTCGCGGTCGAGGAAGGCCAACAGGTCGCCACCGGCGACTTGGTGGTGGTCCTCGAGGCAATGAAGATGGAGAACCCGGTCACCGCGCACAAGGACGGCACCATCACCGGACTCGCGGTCGAGGCCGGCGCCGCCATCACCCAGGGCACGGTGCTCGCCGAGATCAAGTAGCGCCCGTCCGGCGTTCTTCGAGTCAGCTGGGAACCGTTGTCGCCCCGCCGTACCCCGGGTAGGCTGCACCTTAGGTTGAGTTCACAGCCGCCCGGATCACGTCAGTGCCGCGGGGGCGCACTCCCTGACATCCAGCATTTCCAGGTACCTGAGGTAATCCACAGCAGGAATCCTCTAATTGAGGGAGTCAGGTATGTCTGTGGCCCAATCTTGGCAGCAATGCCGCACCGCCCAATTCAGCATGCAATGCGACGCGTCTGGCACCCTGGTCACCGTCGACGGTGAGCTCGACGCCGCCAACGCCGATCAGCTCGCCAGCTACGTTCAGCGCAATGTCAGCCGCACCAAGCGAGTGATCTTGGACCTGCGTGGCCTGGAATTCATTGGCACCGCTGGCTTTTCGGCATTACTTCGAATCAATGTGTCGTGTTCGGCCGCCCAGGTGCGCTGGGCGATCGCGCCGAGCCCTGCGGTGTCGCGACTCTTGCGGGTCTGCGACCCCGACGGGACGCTGCCGGTTACCGAGCCGACGGCCGAGCCGCTGTTGGCTGCGGGCACTGCGGCCGGCCACCAAGAGCGCCCGCTACTCCAACTGGTCCCGAAGGCGCGTTAGCGACTTAGCCAGCAGCCGCGACACGTGCATCTGCGAGATGCCGACCCGCTCGGCAATCTGAGTCTGTGTCATTGACTCGAAGAACCTGAGCACCAACACCATTCGCTCCCGCTCGGGCAGTCCCTCGAGCAACGGGCGTAGTGCCTCGCGATCCTCGATCCGATCCAGACTCGCATCCACGTCGCCCAACGTGTCGGCGATCGCCCTGGCGTCGTCGTCTTCGCCGCCACCGCCACCGCTGTCGATGGACAAGGTGTTGTAGGAGCTGCCCGCCACCAAACCCTCGACGACCTCGGCACGATCCATGTCCAGTTCCACCGAGAGTTCGGTGGCGGTAGGCGCCCGGCCCAGCCGTTGGGACAACTCGGCGGTGGCGGTGCCAAGGCGAAGATGCAGTTCCTTCAGTCGCCGGGGAACCTTGACCGACCAGCTGTTGTCACGGAAGTGGCGGCGGACCTCTCCCATGATCGTGGGCACCCCGAACGAAACGAAATCCGATCCGGTGTCGACGTCAAAGCGCATCACCGCGTTGACCAATCCGACCCGGGCTACCTGAACCAGGTCGTCGCGCGGTTCGCCCCGGCCCTCGAACCGGCGAGCGATGTGATCGGCCAGGGGCAGGCACCGCTCCATGATCTTTTCCCGCTGCCGCTGGAATTCCATTGAGTCAGGGTCGAAGGTGGCCAGCTCACGGAACATGTCCGGAACATCGGCGTATTCGTTGGGGCGCGAACTCGAACCGCCGGCAGCTTGCGCTGTCACCTGCTGGTTGCCACCCGTCGCGCCGTCAGCGTGATACCGAAGACGCTGCCGGTTGCATTTGGTTCACGACCATTCTGGAAAGTCTGGACATCGTCGGCCAGCGACGTCAGGACGTGCCAGCTGAAGCTACCGGGCGCCACCACGTCGTTGGTCTCGCATTCCGCTGAGGCCTCCACGATCAACACGTCGTCGCGCGGGTCGACCACCACGGCCAGTGTCGCGTCGGGGGTAGCCGACCGGATCAACCGGGTGCAGACTTCGTCGACCGCGAGCCGCAGATCCGCGACGGCATCGAAATCCAAGTCCTCGAACGTGCCGATCGCACCAACCAGCGTGCGTAGCATTGCCAGGTTTTCCAGGCGTGCGGCAACTTGCAATTCGACAGCGCGATGGCCTCGTTGGCGGTTAGGACCGGGCAATCCGGCATCTGTCATACGGTCTCCCGGCAATAATCGACTCACGCTACTCCTCGCTTTGGAGCGCTCCCTGCACGATGCGGTCGAGCCGGTCGATCATACTGGCCGCTGTCGCAGTGGCTAACTAATTCTGAGGACGCCGGGGCGCAAATAACGGCAACACAGATCATGGTTTAAACCTGATACCCACGTAACGCAGCGGATAACCCCCGAATTAGCTTGCGGGCCACTGCCTGGGTACGTCGGGATGCTCGGCGTTCCAGCGCTCGAAGATGCCGCGGATCCGGCGATGCTCAACCGCGAGCCACACCAGGCCCAGCACCATGACCACGACCGCCGTCACACCCGCGGTCATGCCCTCGTGTTGATGTCCGGTGCCGAAGGCCGCCAGGCTTGCGCACACTCCGATCACGCCCGCTACCACGAACAGGTACCCGGGCCAGTGCATGACGTCGATCAGTGATTCTCCGGCGAGTGGACGCGTCGTCCGCAAATGGTCGACGGGGTCGTGGTAAGTGTCTCCCATGGCTGGCTCCTAACGAAGAGCATCACCATCCACGGTAGAACTCACCGACCGCGTTAGCCAGGCCTTGTCAAGGAGCCAATACCGGGCCGGCAATTGCCGGGACACTCATGGAGACCGTCACGATCATCAGCGTCAACAAGAACCAGCCCGCGCCGTGCCATCCCCACCACGTACCCTCGCTGCGCCAGACGCGGTAGGTCCGCAGGAATGCCCAGAGCCCGGCGGCGAATAGGATCAGCGGTCCGCCGACCGCCAGCAGGGTTCGCTGCGGCGCGCCGCAGGCCACCGTGTCGACGCCGGTGCCCGGGCAGGTACTGACCCATAAGGCGGCCATGATGACGAATCCCACCGCCGCCGCTGCGGCCAGCATGGTGAACCGAATGGCCGCGCGGACCTCGCCGTCCTCTTGGCCCAAGCGGTCGCCACGCGATCGCTCATCTGCTTTCGGCATCGGTCAACCTCGAATTTCGGGTGCTTGATTGCACTAACCATTTTCGTTCGCTGCGCCGGATTAGTTACCCCTTAATCCGAAATTTTTTCGACCGCCCTCAAAACGGCACGGACAGCAGAAATGGCGATGTCGATCTCGGCGCGGGAAACGGTCAGTGCGGGACGGAACCGGACGACGTCTTTCCCGGCGGGCAGCACGATCACCCCACGCTGCCACAGCCGGCGGATCAACTCATCGCGGCCGGCGGTGGTCGGCAGGCTGAATGCACACATCAGCCCGCGCCCGCGCGGCTCGCGCACCACGGCGGGGAACTCGCAGGCGAGTTCGTCGAGCCGGTCGAGTAGGTAGCGCCCGTGTTCGGCGGCCCGGTCGAACAATTCCTCGGCTTCGATCACCTCGAGGATGCGACGCGCGCGCACCATGTCGGCCAGATTGCCGCCCCACGTCGAATTGATCCGCGACGTGACCGCGAAGACGTTGTCGGCGATCTCGTCGACGCGCCTGCCGGCCATCACGCCGCACACCTGCGTCTTTTTCCCGAACGCCACCACATCGGGTGCAACACCCAATTGCTGGTAGGCCCAGGCGGTTCCGGTCGACCCGCAACCGGTCTGCACCTCGTCGAAGATCAGCAGGGCGTGGTACTCGTCGCACAGCGCGCGCATCGCGGCGAAGAATACCGGCCGGAAGTGCCGGTCGCCGCCCTCGCCCTGGATCGGTTCGGCGATGAAGCAGGCGATGTCGTGTGGGTAGGCCTCAAAAGCCGCGCGGGCCTGCCGCAGCGACTCGGCTTCCAGCGCGCGCATATCGGCTCCCGGCCGAACATATGGCGCGTCGATGCGCGGCCAGTCGAATTTCGGGAAGCGCGCCACGGTGACCGGCTTCGTGTTGGTGAGCGACAGCGTGTAGCCGCTGCGCCCGTGGAATGCGCCGCGCAAGTGCAGCACGCGGGTGCCGAGTTCGGGATCGATACCGTGCGCCTCGTTGTGCCGGGTCTTCCAGTCGAAGGCGACCTTGAGCGCGTTCTCCACCGCCAGTGCGCCGCCGTCGACGAAGAACAAGTGCGGCAGCGCCGGGTCGCCCAGCACCCGCGCAAAAGTATCGACGAAGCCTGCCATCGCCACCGTGTACACGTCGGCGTTGCTCGGCTTGTTCAGCGCAGCCTGGGTGAGTTCGGCGCGGAAATCCTCGTCGTCGGCGAGCGCCGGATGGTTCATCCCCAGCGCCGACGACGCGAAAAAGGTGAACATGTCCAGGTAGCGCCGACCATCTCGGGCGTCGACCAGCCACGAGCCGGCCGACGCGGCCAGGTCGAGCACAAAATCGAAGCCGTCGACCAGCATGTTGCGCGACAGCACCTCATGGACCCCGTGGGCTTCCGTCAGGACGGCAGTCATACCGTCCATGCTAGCGTAGTTTTTACGGAATCATGACGTGTTAACAGGAAACATTATGGTATGTATTGCCTGTCGCTGTAAAAAGTATTGAGAATGATGGTGCTGCGAGTCTGGACGTTGGCCGCTGTCCGGATCTTTTGCAGCAGATCCTCGAGCGCCCGAGCCGACTGGACACGCACCAGCAGGACGTAGCTTTCCTCGCCGGCCACCGAGTGGCACGCCTCGATCTCCGCGATGTGCACCAGGCGGGCGGGCGCATCATCGGGTTGGGAAGGATCAAGAGGAGTAATGGCCACGAACGCCGACAACAGATGCCCGACCGCCTCCGGGTCGACGCGCGCGGCATATCCCGACACCACGCCGCGAGCCTCCAGCCGGCGCACCCGCGACTGGACCGCTGAGACTGACAGGCCGGCGCTCACGGCCAGCTCCGCCAGCGTGGCGCGTCCGTCGGCAACCAGCTGGCGCACCAGGATCCGGTCGATGTCGTCGAGCGTCTCACTCATGGCCGGAGACTATCGCAGTGACGGCTCATCGTGAGCCGGGCGAAAAGATTGGTGACCTGGCAGCTGCGTGCGCTGTTCGCCGCGGGACTGTCGGCGATGTACGCCGGCGAGGTGCCCGCCTACGCCACCCTGGTCGCGGTAAGCCAGCACGTGAATGCCGACCATGCGGCGGCCAATCCGGGCGCCGAGCGGCTGGGCACGCTGGCACGGGTCACCGCTGAGCGACACGGTGCCATCCGGGTGGGCAGTCCCGCCGAGTTGGCCGCCGTCGCCGACCTGTTCGCCGCGTTCGGCATGCTGCCGGTCGGTTACTACGACCTGCGCTCGGCGGACTCACCCCTTCCGGTGGTGTCGACCGCTTTTCGGCCGATCGATGCAAACGAGCTGGCGCGCAACCCGTTTCGGGTGTTCACCTCGATGCTGGCCACCCGTGATCGGCGCTACTTCGATCCCGACCTGCGTACTCGCGTGCAGACCTTCCTCTCACGCCGCCAGCTGTTCGACCCCGCACTGCTCGCCCGGGCCCGGATCATCGCCGCCGAAGGCGCGTGCGATGCGGAGGAGGCGCAGGCATTCGTCGCGGCGGCGGTGAGCGCATTCGCGCTGTCCCGCGAGCCGATCAACAAGGCCTGGTACGACGAGTTGTCCCGGGTGTCGGCGGTGGCCGCCGACATCGCCGGGGTCGGCTCCACCCACATCAACCATCTGACGCCGCGTGTCCTCGACATCGACGAGCTGTACCGGCGCATGACCGAGCGCGGCATCACCATGATCGATGCCATCCAGGGCCCGCCGCGCACCGAGGGGCCGGCGGTGCTGTTGCGTCAGACCTCATTTCGCGCGCTCGACGAGCCGTGCCTGTTTCGCGGCAGGGACAGTGTCCTGAGCGTGGGAAGCCTGCGGGTGCGGTTCGGTGAGGTCGAGGCGCGCGGTGTCGCGCTGACCCCGCGCGGGCGCGAGCGCTACGACGCGGCGATGGCCTCCGGTGATCCCGCCCGAGTCTGGGACAGCTACTTCCCGCCGACCGACCAGGAGATGGCCGCCGAAGGTCTGGCCTACTACCGCGGCGGCGACGCTAACGCACCCATCGTCTACGAAGACTTCTTGCCGGCATCAGCGGCCGGCATATTCCGGTCCAACCTGGACAGCGATGCCCGGGCCGGCGCCGCGACCGACGATTCCGGATACGACGCCCAGTGGCTGGCCGGAGCCATCGGCCACCATATTCACGACCCGTATGCACTCTATGAAGCGCTATCTCAGGAGGCACCCCAGTGAATCTGCCCAGCACCGACGAGTTGCGCGCCCGGGCACGTGCCGCGCTGACGGCCACCTTTCAGAAAGACACAGTCGGCGTCAGCCTGGGCGCGCCCGGCGAGCACGGCCTGCCCGCCAGCACGCCGATCACCGGGGAGGTGCTGTTCACCCTCGCGCAGGCCACACCCGAGCAGGCCGAACACACCATCGCCGACGCCGCCAAGGCATTTACGGAATGGCGCGCCACCCCCGCCCCGATACGCGGCGCGCTGGTGGCCCGCCTCGGCGAACTACTCACCACGCACAAGAACGACCTCGCGACGCTGGTCACCGTCGAGGTCGGCAAGATCACCTCAGAGGCGCTGGGCGAAGTGCAGGAAATGATCGACATCTGCCAGTTCGCCGTCGGCCTGTCGCGCCAGCTCTACGGCCGGACCATCGCCTCGGAGCGCCCGGCGCATCGGCTGCTCGAGACGTGGCATCCGCTCGGCGTGGTGGGCGTGATCACCGCATTCAACTTCCCGGTGGCGGTCTGGGCCTGGAACACCGCGGTGGCGCTGGTCTGCGGGGACACCGTGGTGTGGAAGCCCTCGGAGCTGACGCCGTTGACGGCGCTGGCCTGCCAGGCGCTGATCGGCCGGGCAGCCGCCGACGTCGGCGCGCCGCCGGCGGTGAGCGGCCTGATCCTGGGCGACCGCGATCTCGGCGAGCAGCTGGTCGACGACCCCCGGATCGCATTGCTGTCGGCGACCGGCTCGGTGCGGATGGGCCAGCAGGTCGGCCCGCGAGTGGCCGGCCGCTTCGGCCGGGTGTTGCTGGAACTGGGCGGCAACAATGCGGCGATCGTGACACCGTCGGCCGATCTGGACCTGGCGGTGCGCGCCATCGTGTTCGCCGCCGCCGGCACCGCCGGGCAGCGCTGCACCAGCCTGCGGCGGCTGATCGTGCATCGCTCGGTGGCCGACTTAGTCGTGAAGCGGGTGGCGGCCGCTTGCAGGCAACTGGCCATCGGCGATCCGTCGGCGCCCGGGACACTGATCGGCCCGCTCATTCACGAGACCGCCTACCGCGACATGGTCGGCGCGCTGGAGCAGGCCTGCGCCGAGGGCGGCGAGGTGATCGACGGCGAGCGTTTCCACGAGGACCATCCCAGTGCCTACTACGTGGCGCCCGCCGTGGTCCGGATGCCCGCGCAGAGCGACATCGTGGCGGCCGAAACGTTCGCGCCGATCCTCTACGTGCTGAGCTACGACGAGCTGGACGAGGCGATCGCGCTCAACAACGGCGTGCCACAGGGACTTTCGTCGGCCATCTTCACCACCGACCTAAGAGAGGCTGAGCGGTTCCTGGACGAATCGGACTGCGGCATCGCCAATGTCAACATCGGCACGTCGGGCGCCGAGATCGGCGGCGCGTTCGGAGGCGAGAAACAAACCGGAGGCGGACGGGAATCCGGTTCGGACGCGTGGAAGGCCTACATGCGCCGAAGTACCAACACCGTCAATTATTCCGGTGAATTACCGCTGGCCCAAGGCGTGGAGTTCGGATGAACGCGGGCTGGCGGACGACTTAATCGACATGAGTAATATCTGTCACATGCCGACAGCAAGAAGGCGTCTTTCCCCCGAGGATCGACGCGCCGAGCTGCTCGCTTTGGGGGCAGAGGTCTTTGGGAAACGACCCTATGACGAGGTCCGCATCGACGAGATAGCTGAGCGGGCCGGGGTCTCCCGGGCCCTGATGTATCACTACTTCCCGGACAAGCGCGCGTTCTTCGCCGCGGTGGTCAAGGACGAGGCCGACCGCCTCTACGAGTCCACCAACAAAGAGCCCGTCGCCGGCCTGACCATGTTCGAAGAGGCGCGGATGGGTGTGCTGGCCTACATGGCCTACCACGAGCAGAACCCGGAAGCTGCCTGGGCGGCCTACGTCGGTCTGGGCCGATCCGACCCGGTTTTGCTTGGCGTGGAAGACGACGCCAAGAACCGCCAGCTGGAGCTCATCATGACCCGGATCGGCGAGGTCGTCGCGAAGGTTCCCGGGCAGAAAGCGCTGCACCCGGACGTCGAGCGGCACCTGCGGGTCATCATCAACGGCTGGATCGCGTTCACCTTCGAGCTGTGCCGGCAACGCATCATCGACCCCACGACCAACGCCGAACGCCTGGCCGACGCGTGCGCGCACACGCTGCTGGACGCGATCACCCGGGTGCCCGAGATCCCCGACGAGCTGTCCCATGCGATGGCGACCGCTCGTCACCAACCGCAGTAGTCGGCTTTTGTCGGTAGCTGTTGGCAGCATGGCTAGGTGAGCACCGAAGCACTGGGCCGGTTCAGCGCGATCACCCGCGAGTGGTTCGCGAGCACCTTCGCCGCGCCAACCAGTGCCCAGGCCGCGGCGTGGGATGCCATCGCCGATCAGAAGAACACCCTGGTCATCGCGCCGACCGGATCCGGCAAGACGCTGGCGGCCTTTCTGTGGGCGCTGGATAGTCTTGCCGGCGCGGCCGATCGGCCCACGGGCACCCGCGTGCTCTACGTGTCACCGCTCAAGGCGCTGGCCGTCGACGTCGAGCGCAACCTGCGCACTCCGCTGGCCGGGCTGACCCGGATCGCCGAGCGTCACGGTCTGCCCCCGCCGCAGATCAGTGTGGGGGTCCGCTCCGGTGATACCCCGCCCGTGCAGCGCCGCCAGCTGATCGCCCACCCGCCCGACGTGCTGATCACCACTCCGGAGTCGCTGTTCTTGATGCTGACCTCCGCGGCCCGCGAGACCCTGGCCGGGGTGCAGACGGTCATCGTCGACGAGATTCACGCCATCGCCGGCGGCAAGCGCGGTGCGCATCTGGCTGTGTCGCTGGAGCGGCTCGACGAACTGCACGAGGGGCGGCCCGCCCAGCGCATCGGGCTGTCGGCCACCGTGCGTCCGCCCGAGGAGCTGGCGCGCTTTCTATCCGGGCAGGCCCCGACCACCATCGTGGCCCCGCCCTCGGCCAAGTCCTTCGAGCTCACCGTGCAAGTGCCGGTGCCCGATATGGCCAACCTGGCGAACAACAGCATCTGGCCCGACGTCGAGGCCCGGCTGGTCGACCTGATCGAATCGCACGGTTCGACCATCGTGTTCGCCAACTCACGACGGCTGGCAGAGCGACTTACCGCACGGCTCAACGAGATTCACGCCGAACGTTGCGGCAACGCGCTCGCGATGGACGTCAACCCGCAGGTGCCCGGCGGGGCACCGGCACACATCATGGGCAGCGGCCAGACCTTGGGCGCCGACGCGGTACTGGCGCGTGCGCACCACGGTTCGGTCAGCAAGGAACAGCGCGCTCTGGTGGAAGAGGATCTCAAGCGCGGGCAACTCAAGGCGGTGGTGGCGACGTCGAGCCTGGAACTGGGCATCGATATGGGCGCCGTCGACCTGGTGATCCAGGTGGAGGCACCGCCGTCGGTGGCCAGCGGCTTGCAGCGCATCGGCCGGGCCGGCCATCAGGTCGGCGAGGTCTCGCGCGGGGTGCTGTTCCCCAAGCATCGCACCGACCTGATCGGCTGCGCGGTGAGTGTGCAGCGGATGCTGGCCGGCCAGATCGAGATGATGAAAGTGCCCGCCAACCCGCTCGACATCCTGGCCCAGCAGACCGTGGCCGCGGCCGCGCTGGAGCCGCTGGACGCCGACCGATGGTTTGACACGGTGCGCCGTAGCGCCCCGTTCGCCACCCTGCCCCGCAGCGTCTACGAGGCCACCCTGGATCTGCTGTCGGGCAAGTATCCGTCCACCGAATTCGCCGAGCTGCGACCGCGATTGGTCTATGACCGTGATAGCGGCACGCTGACCGCGCGCCCCGGTGCGCAGCGGCTGGCGGTGACCTCCGGCGGTGCCATCCCCGATCGCGGGCAGTTCGCCGTGTACCTGGCTTCTTCTGTTGAAGACTCCGAAAAGCCTTCTCGGGTGGGCGAACTGGACGAGGAAATGGTCTACGAGTCACGCCCCGGCGATGTCATCTCGCTGGGCGCCACCAGCTGGCGGATCACCGAGATCACCCATGACCGGGTGCTGGTGATCCCCGCGCCCGGCCAGCCGGCCCGGCTGCCGTTCTGGCGCGGCGACGACGCCGGCCGCCCGGCCGAGCTGGGCGCCGCACTGGGTGCGTTCACCGGCGAGCTGTCCATCCTGGGCCGTGACGCGTTCGACAAACGTTGTGCGGCTTTGGGTTTCGATGCCTACGCGACCGACAACCTGTGGGGACTGCTCGATGAGCAGCGGACCGCCGCCGGGGTGGTACCCACCGACACCACCTTGCTGGTCGAGCGATTCCGCGACGAGCTCGGCGACTGGCGGGTGATCCTGCACTCGCCGTACGGGCTGCGAGTGCACGGCCCGCTGGCGCTGGCGGTGAGCCGGCGGCTGCGCGAACGCTACGGCGTCGACGAGAAGCCGACCGCCTCCGACGACGGCATCGTGGTGCGATTGCCCGACACGCTGGACGACGCCCCGCCGGGCGCCGAGCTGTTCGTCTTCGATGCCGACGAGATCGACCCGGTCGTCACCGCCGAAGTGGGCGGTTCGGCGCTGTTCGCGTCGCGGTTCCGGGAGTGCGCGGCCCGTGCCTTGCTACTGCCCCGCCGTCAGCCCGGCCGCCGCTCGCCGCTATGGCAGCAGCGCCAGCGTGCCGCCCAGCTGCTGGAGGTGGCCCGCAAGTACCCCGACTTCCCCGTGGTGCTGGAAACCATCCGCGAATGCCTGCAGGACGTCTACGACGTCCCGGCCCTGGTCGAGCTGATGTCGGGCATCGCAGGCCGCCGGGTGCGGGTGCTGGAGGTTGAGACCACCCGGCCATCGCCGTTTGCGGCCTCACTGTTGTTCGGATACGTCGGCGCCTTCATGTACGAGGGCGACACCCCGCTGGCCGAACGCCGCGCCGCCGCGCTGTCGCTGGACAGCACGTTGCTGGCCGAACTGCTCGGCCGGGTGGAGCTGCGCGAACTGCTCGATCCGGACATCATCGCCGCCACCGGCCGTCAATTGCAGCACCTGTCGGAGGACCGGGCCGCCCGCGACGCCGAGGCGGTCGCCGATCTGCTGCGACTGCTGGGCCCGCTGACCGAAGAGGAAGTGGCGGCCCGGGCCGCGGTCGCCGACGTCGGGGGCTGGTTGGAAGGCTTGCGCGCGGCCAGGCGGGCGCTGACCGTGTCGTTTGCCGGGCGCAGCTGGTGGGTGGCCATCGAGGACATCGGGCGGCTGCGCGACGGGGTCGGGGTCGCGGTTCCGGTAGGCATGCCGGCCGCCTTCGCCGAGCAGGTGGCCGACCCGCTGGGCGAGCTGCTGGGCCGTTACGCCCGCACTCGCACCCCGTTCACCACGGCCGATGCCGCCGCCCGCTTCGGGCTGGGACTGCGGGTTACGGCCGACGTGCTGGCCCGACTGGCCGGTGACGGCCGGCTGGTGCGCGGCGACTTCGTCACCGGTGGGCAGACGACCGGCGGGCCCGGGGCCGAGCAATGGTGCGACGCCGACGTCTTGCGCATCCTGCGGCGCCGTTCGCTGGCGGCGCTGCGGGCCCAGGTGGAGCCGGTCAGCACCGCCGCTTACGGGCGCTTCCTGCCGGGCTGGCACGGAATCTCGTCCGGCCACTCCGGCCTGGACGGGTTGATGTCGGTGATCGATCAGCTGGCCGGCGTTCGCATCCCGGCCTCCGCGATCGAACCGCTGGTGCTGGGCCTGCGGGTCCGCGACTATTCGCCCGCCATGCTCGACGAGCTGCTGGCGACCGGGGAGGTCACCTGGTCGGGCGCCGGGTCCATCTCGGGTAGCGACGGCTGGATCGCGCTGCACGCCAGCGACTCCGCGCCGTTGACCCTGGCCGCACCCGCCGAGCTCGATTTCACCGACACGCACCGGGCGATCCTGGACACGCTGGCCGGTGGCGGCGGGTACTTCTTCCGTCAGCTCGCACAGAGCGAACTCTCCGACGCCGGGCTCAAAGACGCCCTGTGGGAGCTGATCTGGGCCGGCTGGGTTACCGGCGACACGTTCGCTCCGGTGCGCGCCGCGCTGGCCGGCACCGGCAGCCGCAAGCGTTCCAGCCCCGCGCACCGGGGCCGGCGCCCGCCGCGGCTAAGCCGCTACAGCGTCGCGCACGCCCAGCACCGCAGCATCGACCCGACCGTGGCGGGGCGGTGGTCGGCCCTGCCGGCCCCGGAGCCGGATTCCACGTTGCGCGCCCACTATCAGGCCGAGCTGCTGTTGAGTCGGCACGGCGTGCTGACCAGGGGCGCGGTGGCCACCGAAGGCGTTCCCGGCGGATTCGCCACCCTCTACAAGGTGCTGAGCACCTTCGAAGAGGCCGGCCGGTGCCAGCGCGGCTATTTCGTCGAGTCGTTGGGAGGCGCCCAGTTCGCGGTCTCATCGACCGTCGACAGGCTGCGCAGCTACACCGACGGCATCGATCCGGAACGGCCGGAATATCGCGCCGTCGTGCTGGCGGCCGCCGATCCGGCCAACCCTTACGGCGCCGCACTGCCCTGGCCCACACCTGAAGGCGCCCGCCCGGGCCGCAAGGCCGGTGCGCTCGTCGTGCTGGTGGACGGCGAACTGGCCTGGTTCCTCGAACGCGGCGGACGGTCGCTGCTGACCTTCACCGACGACCCCGCGGCCCATCACAGCGCCGCCGTAGCGCTGGCCGACTTGGTCGCTGCCGGGCGGGTCGCGTCAATCCTGGTCGAGCGCATCGACGGGCTACCAGCCCTGCAGCCGCAGGCCGGCGGCCCGAGCCCGGTCACCGATGCACTGTCGGAAGCCGGCTTTATGCGCACACCGCGCGGAATGCGGCTGCGGTAATCGATGCCCGAGGGTGACACCGTCTGGCACACCGCGGTCACGCTGCGCCAGAATCTGGCCGGGCTCACGCTGACGCGCTGCGATGTCCGGGTACCGCAATTCGCCACCGTCGACCTGACCGGGCAGGTGGTGGACGAGGTGTTCAGCCGGGGAAAGCACCTGTTCATCCGGATCGGGCCAGCCAGCATTCACTCGCATCTGAAGATGGACGGCAGCTGGCGGGTTGGCAACCGCCCGATACGGGTGGATCATCGGGCGCGAATTGTCTTGGAAGCAGGGGCTATTCGCGCTGTCGGTGTCGACCTGGGAGTGCTGGAGATCCTCGACCGCGACCATGACGGCGACGCGGTGGCACATTTGGGTCCCGATTTGCTGGGTCCGGATTGGGACCCCCGGGCGGCCGCCGCGAACTTGGCCGCCCAGCCGGACCGGCCGGTCGCTGCGGCGCTGTTGGACCAGCGGGTGCTGGCCGGGGTCGGCAATGTCTATTGCAATGAATTGTGTTTCGTCACAGGGCATCTGCCCAGCGCGCCGGTGAGCGCGGTCACCGATCCGCAACGCCTGGTATCTCGCGCACGGGAAATGTTGTGGCTCAACCGTTTTCGCTGGAATCGCTGCACCACCGGCGACATCCGCCCGGGCCGGCAGCTGTGGGTCTACGGCAGAGCCGGTCAGACTTGTCGTCGCTGCGGCACCCGCATCAGGTGCGACGACACCGGCGAGCGGGTGGCGTACTGGTGCCCGGCGTGCCAAGTCTGAGTGAACAGGGCCGTCGACCAGCTGAGGTTTTTCGCCCCGCGAGCCCGCGACGTGCAATGATCGCAAATATGATGTCCACCCGAGTGCACTCGCCCGGCGCTGTGCGATCACTTCTGGGTGGCCCTGTCCTGGTGGTCGCAGTGCTGGGCCTCGCGGGACTAGCCACCCCGACCGCACGCGCCGACGCAGTCGACGACAAATTCCTGGCGGCGCTGAAGTCCCACGGCGTTACTGTCCAGTCACCGCAGGCCGCGATCGTTGCCGGTCACGAGGTCTGCGATGAGCTTGACCTGGGCAGACAGAAGCCAGACGTCGCGGCCGAAGTCATGCAGAACAGCAACCTGGACAGCTACAAAGCCGGGTATTTCGTCGGCGTCAGCATTGCTGCATTCTGCCCCAGGAACGCCGGGTAACCTGCCGGTAACCGCGTGGCAACGCGTTCTCAAACCCTCGCTCGTACAGTCGAGCAACAACTATGAGCAAGAACCAGAAGTGATCACAAAAGTCCTGCTGAGCGCCGTGATTATGTTCGGCTCCGCGGTGGGGGCAGCGATACCGGCCTATGCCGACCCCAGCGTGTTCGGCAACCTGAGCTGCAGTTGCGAGCAGCCGGCCACTGGCGGGCAGCGCGTTCCTGCCGACAGGGATCAGGTGAATCAAGGAATCCAGAACGGTCTGACGGATGGGCAAGCCAACCCGGCTCGCCGCAACCTTCCGTCCAGCAACTCGGCGCCGGCGGTTTCGGCCGCCAACCGCGTGCGCTGATCCGATTAGCCCGCCGATGGCGGGGGGCGTATCACCTTGCCTTTGACCTCCGCGCCCACTTCGATGTCGTCGTACTGCTGCGGTTTACGTTTGCGCCAACCACTACCGGGCGAAATCGGCGGCGGCATCAGCGGCGGCATCATGGGAAAACCAGTGCCGCCCGCGGGAAGCGCTGAGGTCGCCGCGGCAAGTTGCACCGGAGTCTGCGTCGCCGGCAGCAGCCCCACCACGGCCGGCGGCAGGGTCAGCTTGCCCATCGAAAGTCCGACGCCCATCGCCCCAGTGGGTGCGTGTACCGCGCCGACGGTCTTGATCGCATTGGTCAGCGAAGAGGACAACGCCGCCTCCCCCTCCGACAGCCCCTTGCCGATATCGCCCAACCCCTGGAACGCCTGGGCCTGCGTGCTCTGCGCCGCATAGCTAAGCATGTTGAAGGGAAATCCGGACGAGATGAACTGGTTGGCGTACTGGTTGGCCAAACCGACGTAACCGGTCGTCGGGTCGGTGATGCCGAGGTTGATCCCACTGCTGGAGCTAGCGGACGATGCGGCTGTGCTCGCTGACGTGGTCGACGACGCAGTTGAGTTAGAGACCGCGGATCCCTGAGCGCTGGACACCGCGGCGCCTTGCTTGGCCAGCCCCGTCGAGTTGGTGGTCGCCGAAGGCGAAGAGAACTGCGACATCTGCGATGTTGCTTGTTGCGAGGTGGCCTGGTAGCGACTCATCGCCGCCGAGTTGTTCGCCCACATCATCTG